>OLNS01000327.1_pt1 | contig 44421 bp, 38 predicted proteins | sample 1673031 | NCBI WGS metagenome assembly OLNS01 (sample SAMEA3136748, study PRJEB25190) | human gut metagenome | biome: human gut; feature: human-associated habitat; material: faeces | place: Austria | collected 2013
CCGCAGCCGCCGGAGCGGTGCTTAAGCCGTAAGGCGGGAATTGTGCGGTGCTGCCCTAAGTCGTACAAAAGCAAAACTCCCACAGGAGGTAACCTATGGACTATAAAAACTACAACCCCCGCCAGGCCGCGCTGACCGAAGCCCGCGCCCTGCTGACCGATGCCGCCAAGGCCGCCGTGGCCGATGGCGCCCTGCCCGCCGCGGAACTGCCCGATTTCATCGTCGAGATCCCGGCGGATGTCAAAAACGGTGACGTAGCATCCAACATTGCCATGGCCGGTGCCCGTGCTTTCCATAAGGCACCCCGCCAGATCGCCGAGGCCATCACCGCCAAGCTGGACCTGAACGGCACGCTGTTCTCCGGCGTGAACATTGCAGGCCCCGGCTTCATCAACCTGTTCCTGGGTCAGGATTGGTTCACCAGCGTTGTCCGCGCCGCCTGCGCCAACCCGGAATACGGCCGCACCGACGCCGGTGCCGGCAAAAAGTATAACGTGGAGTTCGTTTCCGCCAACCCCACCGGCCCCATGCACATGGGTAACGCCCGCGGCGGTGCCCTGGGTGACGGTCTGGCCGCCTGCCTGGATTGGGCCGGCTGCGATGTCACCCGCGAGTTCTATATCAACGACGCCGGCAACCAGATCCAGAAGTTCGGCAAGAGCCTGGCCATCCGCTACCTGCAGCTGTACAAGGGCGAGGAAGCCTGCCCGCTGCCCGAGGAGTGCTACCAGGGCGCTGACATCATTCAGCGCGCCAAGGAGTTTGCTGAGGTCCATGGCGACAGCTATGTCAATGCCGACTTCGAGGAGCTGAAAGAGGCTCTCATTGCCGACGCCCTGCCCAAGAACATTGCCGGCCTGCAGCGCGACCTGGGCAAGTATCGTATCGATTATGATGTCTGGTTCCACGAGAGCGACCTGCACAAGTCCGGTGCGGTCCAGGCGGTTGTGGATAAGCTGCTGGAGATCGGTGCCTGCTACAAGGCCGAGGACGGCGCTATCATGTACCGCAGCGCCCAGTACGCCGCCAAGTACGGCGTCGTCAACAAGAAAAAGGCTGACGACGGCAGCGAGGAAGAGGCTAAGGACGAGGTCCTCGTCCGCGCCAACGGCATCCCCACCTACTTTGCCGCCGACATCGCCTACCATTATAATAAGCTGGCCGTCCGCGGCTTTGACAAGGCCATCGACGTCTGGGGCGCCGACCACCACGGCCACGTGGCTCGCATGAAGGGTGCTATGGATGCCATCGGCCTGGACGGCAATCGCCTGGACATCGTGCTGATGCAGATGGTCAACCTGATGCGCGACGGCAAGCCCGTGCGTATGAGCAAGCGTACCGGCAAGGCCATCACCCTGACCGACCTGCTGGACGAGGTGCCTATCGATTCCGCCCGTTTCTTCTTCAACCAGCGCGAAAGCTCCTCCACCCTGGACTTTGACCTTGACCTGGCCGTGCGCAACGACAGTGAAAACCCCGTCTACTATGTACAGTATGCCCACGCCCGCATCTGCTCCGTGCTGAAAAAGCTGGAGAGCGAGGGCATCACCTTCAACGGTGTGGACGGTGTTGATGCCTCCGTACTGACCGACCCCGCCGAGCAGGCCCTGATCCGCCTGCTGGCCGCCTTCCCGGCAGAGATCGTGGCCGCGGCCGATAAGTACGACCCCGCCCGCATCACCCGCTACTGCATCGATGTGGCCTCGGCTTACCACCGCTTCTATAATGCCTGCCGCATCATGGGCACCGAGGGTGCTGTCCAGCAGGGCCGCATTGCCCTGTGTCTCGCCGTGCGCGGCGTTATCCACAACATCCTGACCATGTTCAAAGTCAGCGTGCCGGAAACGATGTAAAAGTGTGAAAAAAATCCCTTGACAAGGCACGGTTTCTATGGTAAACTATTGCCTGTAAAAAAAGCAGCAACCGGCAGTAGGCCGTCGGCTCACCTTGAGGGTTTGCAAAAGCCCCGGGTCATACCATGATTACGCACAACAGGTGCGCAACTTCGTATGTTCGGCGGCTGCTTTCAATGGCAGCCGCTTTTGTCATTATCATACACTTGTGGGAGGTGTGTTACAATCGCCAGCAACAGCAAATCCAACGAACTGGAGATCAATGAGCAGATCCGCGACAAAGAAATCCGCCTGATCGGGGCAGATGGCGCGCAGATGGGCATTATGAGCCCGCGCGACGCACTGAAGATGGCTATCGACAAGGATCTTGACCTCGTCAAGGTCGCGCCGCAGGCCAAGCCGCCGGTGTGCAAAATTCTTGATTACGGTAAATACCGGTTCGAGATGCAGAAAAAGGAAAAGGAAGCCAAGAAGAACCAGAAAGTGGTTGAACTCAAGGAGATCCGCCTTTCCCTGAATATCGACACCAACGACTTCAATACCAAGGTGAACCAGGCTGCCAAATTCCTGCAGCAGGGTCACAAGCTCAAGGTGAGCATCCGGTTCCGCGGCCGTGAAATGGCACATACCAGCCTGGGTCTGGAAGTGCACAAGCGGTTTGCCGATGCGTTGGCAGGCAAGGCCGTCATCGACAAGCAGCCCAAGCTTGAGGGCCGCAGCATGATGATGTTCATGTCCCCCGCACCCAACAAGTAAGAAGTAACTCTTTAGGAGGAAACAACAATGGCTAAAATGAAGCTCAAGACCCTTTCCGGCGCAAAGAAGCGCTTCAAGATGACTGCTTCCGGTAAGATCAAGCGCAATGCGACCAAGCGCCGCCACATCCTGACCAAGAAGACCACCAAGCTCACCCGCGGCCTGCGCATGCCTAAGTATGTCGACAAGACCAACGAGGCTGCTGTCAAGAAAATGATGCCCTACGGCGGCTAATCGCCCCGCGGCAAGGTCAGTTAACTTAAGAGTGTATAAAGGAGATATAAACCATGGCTCGTATTAAAGGCGCTACCATGACGCACAAGCGTCGTGCTAAAACTCTCAAACTCGCAAAGGGCTACTACGGTGCTAAGTCCAAGCACTTCCGCATGGCCAAGCAGGCCGTCATGAAGTCCGGCAACTACGCTTTCGTTGGCCGTAAGCAGAAGAAGCGTCAGTTCCGCAACCTGTGGATCACCCGCATCAACAACGCTGTTCGCGCTCAGGGCATGAACTACTCCAGCTTCATGAACGGCCTGAAGAAGGCTGGCGTCGAGCTGAACCGCAAGATGCTGTCTGAAATGGCTATCCACGATCCCGCCAGCTTCAACGCTCTGGTCGAGACCGCCAAGAAGGCTCTGTAATAATTCTTGCAAAAAGACTCACGCGCACGCGTGAGTCCTTTTGTGTTTAAAGGGGAAAGCTATAGCACAGCCGTTTTACGGCTTACTGTGGGTGGCTTTCCTGCATAGGGAATCCCTATCGTTCATAAAACAACATTGATTTTACGGGAGAGGGGCGCTAAAATGGATATAATCACCAGCCGCGACAACGCAGGCGTAAAGTATGCCTGCACACTGCGCGATAGTGAGAAGCAGCGCGCGGCAGAGGGGCTGTTTTTTGCCGAGGGGCCGAAGCTTTGCCTGGAACTGACCAAAAGCTGCACCCCGCGCACGGCTTATGCCACCGAGGCGGCTATGGGAAAGACGCCCGCGTTGGAAAGCTTGCGCCCCACGCTGATCGCGCCTCACGTGGCCGAAAAGCTGGCGGGCACCAAGACGAGCCAGGGCGTGTTTGTGCTGTTTGAACAGCCTGCGCCCCCGGTAGAGCGGCTGGACACCGCCACCCACATCCTGGCGCTGGAAGGCGTGCAGGACCCCGGCAATGTGGGCACCCTGCTGCGCAGCGCCGCGGCCTTTGGGTACGACCTGGTCCTGTTGGGACCGGGGTGCGCCGCACCGTTTTCGCCCAAAACACTGCGCTCCTCGATGGGCGCGGCCGGGCGGCTGCCGGTGCTGCATGTGGACGACCTGCCCGCCACCCTGCAAGGCCTGCGCGCCCGGGGTGTGGCCTGCCTGGCCACCGCTCTGTACAACTCCCGCCCGCTGGGTGAAGCCGGGCAGGAGTTCCCGCAGGGACTCTGCGTAGTCATTGGCAGCGAGGGCCAGGGGCTGACGGATGCCACCGTGGCCGCCTGTGACCTGGCTGTGCGTATCCCGATGACAGACCAGGTGGAAAGCCTGAACGCCGGTGTGGCCGGCAGCGTGCTGCTGTGGCAGTTCCGCAATGTGTAAAAACATAGTATAATAAGGGAAGGGGAGACGCGCGTGGATAAGACACTGGCCTGGCTTTGGCTGGCGGATGCCGTTGGTTCTGCCTGCCAGAACGCCCGCGATCTGCTGGCGCTCTACCCCGACCCGGAAGCTTTATACGAAGCCCTGTGCGCCGGGCGGGAAGCACCGCCCTACTTTTTGAGCGACCACGCCGCCGCCCAGCTGTGTGACACCACCCCCTTTGATTATGAGGAGCGGCTGGACCACTGTCTGCTGACCGGTGTGGAGATCATCACTCCCGATGATGCCGCCTACCCGGATCGCTTGCGGGACCTGCCGGATATGCCGCTGGTGCTGTACGTCACCGGCGAGCCCGCCTGCCTGAACGGCCACCGCTATGTGGGCATGGTGGGCACCCGCCGCCCCAGCGCTTACGGGCGGCAGGCGGCGTTTGACCTTTCGCTGGAGATGGCCAAACAGGGAGCCGTCATTGTCAGCGGTCTGGCGGACGGTCTCGACAGTGAGGGCCACCGCGCGGCGGTGGAAGCTGGCACACCTACCGTGGCGTTCCTCGGAACGGCCATCGATACGACCTACCCCGCCGCCAATGTCAAGTTGCGCCAGCGCATCGAGAAAGGCGGCGGCGCCGTCTGCAGCGAGTACCCGCCCGGCTACCAGGGTAAGCAAAAGGGCACCTTTCTGGCCCGCAACCGGCTGATCGCCGGCCTGTCGGAGGTGCTTTGTGTGGCCGAGGCTCGCATCCGCAGCGGTACGCTGAACACCGTGTCCCACGCCGAAAGCCTGGGCCGCCCGGTGCTGGCCGTGCCGGGCAGTATTTACAGCGCCCAAAGCCAGGGCACCAACGAGCTGCTGCGCTCCGGACGGGCCGGGGTGCTGTGCCAGGCAGCGGACGTGCTGGCCTGTATGGGCGTGGAAAGTGAAAGCGCCGCGCCGGAGCAATCGGCCTTTGCGGTGGAACAAACCAGCCCCGACGCCCAGGCCGTCTATGCGGCACTGGGCCCCACGCCCAAAGGCGTGGACGAGTTGGCCGCTGCCACCGGCCTGTCCGCCAGCCGGGTGCTGGCCGCCTGTACCGAATTGGAGTTGTACGGCGGTGCACAAAGTCAGCCGGGACGGCGCTATGTCGCCCTGTAAAATATAGAGTTAAGTTGAGGTAACCTATGCCGAAATTAGTCATAGTGGAGTCCCCCGCCAAAGCAAAGACCATCAGCAAATACCTGGGCCGGGGCTATAAAGTTACGGCCAGCATGGGCCATGTGCGTGACCTGCCCGCCAGCCAGCTGGGCATTGATGTGGACAATGGCTTTGCGCCGAAGTATATCACCATCAAGGGCAAGCAGAAACTGGTCAAAGAGCTGAAAGCCGAGGCTAAAAAGTGCGACGGCGTCCTGCTTGCAACCGACCCGGACCGCGAAGGCGAAGCCATCAGCTGGCATTTGGCCAACATTTTGGGCCTGGACCCCGCCGCCCCCAACCGCGTGACCTTTGACGAGATCACCAAAAAGGGCGTCAAGGAGGGTATGGCCCATCCCCGTGCCATCAACATTGATCTGTTCAACGCCCAGCAGGCCCGGCGCGAACTGGACCGCTTGGTGGGCTACAAGCTCAGCCCGTTCCTGTGGCGCAAGGTCCGCCGCGGCCTCTCCGCCGGCCGTGTGCAGAGCGTGGCGGTGCGCCTGATCCGCGACCGCGAGCTGGAAATTGAAAACTTCAAGCCCGATGAATATTGGAACATCGACGCCGCGCTGTACCCCCAGAGCAACAGCAAAAACGGCTTTACGGCCCGCCTGGCCGCTACCGCTGACGGCAAAAAGCTGACCGTCACCAACAAAGAGCAGGCTGATACCATCGTGGCTGCGCTGGATGGTAAAAGCTACACCATCTCCAAACTGGAAAAAGGCAAGCGCCGCCGCCAGCCCGCGCCGCCCTTCATCACCTCCACCCTGCAGCAGGACGCCAGCCGTGCCTTTGGCTTCTCGGCCACCCGCACGATGCGCGCTGCCCAGACATTGTACGAAGGCATGGACATTGCAGGCCACGGCACCGTGGGTCTGATCACCTACATGCGTACCGACTCGCTGCGCATCGCCGCCGAGGCCAGCGCCGCCGCCAAACAGTTCATCGCGGGCCGCTGGGGCGACAACTACGTCTGCAACACCCAGCGCAAGTGGAAGTCCCGCTCGGCCACGGCCGCCCAGGACGCCCACGAAGCGATCCGCCCGTCTATGCCGGAACTGACCCCCGATGAAGTGGAGCAGAGCATCAGCGGCGACACCGCCAAACTGTACCGCCTGATCTGGAGCCGCTTTATGGCCAGCCAGATGGCCGACTGCATCCAGGATACCGTCTCGGTGTCCATCACGGCAGGGGATTACCTTTTCCGTGCATCTGGCTTCCGCGTGTCTTTTGACGGCTTCACCGCCCTGTACGAGGAATCCACCGACGACAAGCAGAAAAAGGAGACCGCCCTACCCCCGCTGGAGGAGGGCCAGACCCTCAAACTGCGCAGCCTGACGGCAGACCAGAAGTTCACCCAGCCGCCGCCGCTCTACACCGAAGCCACGCTGATCCACGCATTGGAAGAAAACGGCATCGGCCGCCCTTCCACCTACGCGCCCATCATCACCACCATCGTCGACCGCGGCTATGTGGAAAAAGACCAGAAAAAGCTGAAAACCACCCCGCTGGGTCAGGCCGTCAACACTGTGATGATGGAGCAGTTCCCCAACATTGTAGATGTGAAATTCAGCGCAGATATGGAGAAAAAGCTGGATATTATCGAGGCTGGCAAGGCTGACTGGGTCCAGACCATCGATGACTTCTACAAAGGCTTTGCCAAGAGCCTGGAGGACGCCGAGAAGAACATGGAGGGCAAGCGCGTCAAGGTCGAGGACATCCCCACCGACGAGATCTGCGAAAAGTGCGGCCGCCCCATGGTCATCAAATCCGGCCGGTACGGCAAGTTCGTGGCTTGCTCCGGCTTCCCGGAGTGCCGCAACGCCCACCCGCTGGTCAAAGATACCGGCGGCATCTGCCCGGAGTGCGGCGGCCACATGCTGGTGCGCAAAAGCGCGAAAGGGCGCATTTATTACGGCTGCAGCAACTACCCCAAGTGCAACTTTATGACCTGGGACGAGCCTGTGCCTGAAAAATGCCCCCAGTGCGGCCAGACCCTGTTTAAGAAAAAAGGCCAGCTCTACTGCGCCAAAGAGGGCTGCGGCTTTACGAAGCCTATCGAAAAGAAGTGAAAAATGGCGGAATAACGCCGAAACCATAACGGAGTGACTATGCAAGTAAACGTGATCGGTGCCGGTCTGGCGGGGTGCGAAGCCGCGCTGTGGCTGGCGGACGCCGGTGTGCAGGTAGACCTGTACGAACAAAAACCGGGCAAGTTTTCGCCCGCCCATAAAAGTGCCGGCTTTGCCGAGCTGATCTGCTCCAATTCGCTGAAAGCCGAGCGCCCGGACTCTGCCTCCGGCCTGCTCAAGCTGGAAATGAAGATGATGGGCAGCCACCTGCTGAAGGCGGCCGAGACCGCCCGCGTGGCGGCCGGCGGTGCGCTGGCAGTGGACCGGGATGTCTTCTCCGCCGCCGTTACTGAGATAGTGGAAAAGCACCCGAATATCACAGTGCATCGTGAGGAAGTGACCGCTCTCGACGAAAGCGCCCCCGTGCTGGTAGCCTCCGGCCCGCTGACCGAGGGAGCCCTGGCGGACGCCGTGGCCGGCCTGACCGGAGACCACCGCCTGAGCTTTTTTGACGCGGTAGCGCCCATCGTTACCGCCGAAAGCCTGGACTACGAGAAGGTCTTCGCTGCTTCCCGCTATGGCCGCGGCGAGGCCGATTACCTTAACTGCCCCTTTAACAAGGAAGAGTACGAGGCTTTCCACGCCGAGCTGATCGCCGCCGAGCGCGCGCCGCTCCACGATTTTGACGGCGATCTCACCGTCTACGAGGGCTGCATGCCCATCGAGGTCATGGCTGCCCGCGGAGCTGATACGATCCGCTTTGGCCCGCTGCGCCCGGTGGGCCTGCGGGACCCCCGCACCGGGCACCGACCCTGGGCGGCTGTACAGCTGCGTGCCGAGAACACCGCCCGCACGCTGTACAACCTCGTCGGCTTCCAGACGAACCTCAAATGGGGTGAGCAGAAGCGGGTGTTCAGTATGATCCCGGGCCTCGAGCATGCCGAGTTCGTGCGTTACGGCGTCATGCACCGCAACACGTTTTTGGAAAGCCCCAGCGTGCTGACCGGGCAGCAATTTCTGAAGGAACACCCCAACGTGTTTTTTGCGGGCCAGATCACTGGCTTTGAGGGCTATATGGAAAGCGCCGCCAGCGGCTTGCTGGCTGCCCGCCAGATCTTGGCCCGCCTGCAGGGCCGTGAGCTGCCCCCGCCGCCCGCCAGCACGATGTGTGGTGCGCTGCTGGATTATATCACCACGCCCAACAAGGACTTCCAGCCCATGGGCGCGAACATGGGCATCTTGCCCCGCACCGAAGAAATCAACACCATCCGCGATAAGCGCGAGCGTTACGCCGCTCTTTCGCAGAACGCACAAAACGCCATGCACGCATGGGTGGAGGAATACAAATGAAAATTTTAGTAGATGCCATGGGCGGCGATAACGCCCCGCTGTGCGTTTTGCAGGGCGCTTCTCAGGCTGCGGCCGAGTTTGGCGACGGCATGGAGCTGGTGCTGCTGGGCGAAGAAGACGCTATCAAGGATTGCGCCGCCCAGAACAAAATTGACCTGGCACCATTCACCATTATCAACTGCACCGAGAATATCGACATGCACGACGACCCCGTCAAGGCTGTGCGCCACAAAAAGGATTCCAGCCTGGTCAAGGGCCTGACGATGCTGAAAAACGACGAGGCGGACGCCTTTGTCAGCGCCGGTTCCACCGGTGCACTGCATGTGGGCACCAGCCTGATCGTGCGGACGATCAAAGGTGTCAAGCGCCCGGCGCTGGCTACCCCGATGCCCGGCGCGAAGCAGAACTTTCTGCTGCTGGATTGCGGCGCCAACGTTGAGTGCCGCGCCGAAATGCTGAACGCCTTCGGCACCATGGGCAGCGTCTACGCCGAGAAGGTCATGGGCCGCACCGCCCCCAAAGTTGCGCTGGTCAATAACGGCGCCGAGGATACCAAGGGCACGCCCATCTACCGCGAGGCCCACCAGCTGCTCAAAGCTAACCCCTGTATCCATTTCGCCGGCAACATCGAGCCGCGCTACATCATGGATGGCGAGGTGGACGTCGTCGTCTGCGACGGTTTCGTCGGCAACGTGGTCCTCAAGCTGACCGAGGGCGTCGCCAAAACGCTGCTGGGCATGCTGAAGAAAATTTTCCTGCAAAACCTCATCACCAAGCTCAGCTACCTGGGCATCAAAGGCGGCCTGGGCGAGCTGAAACGGATGATGGACTCTGAGGAAGTGGGCGGTGCGCCGCTGCTGGGCGCTGCCAAGCCGGTCATCAAGGCCCACGGTTCCAGCCACGCCAAAGGCATCAAAAACGCCATCCGCCAGGCCAAGCTGTGCGTCGCCAACGACCTGTGCGGCACCATGCAGACCGCCCTGGCCGCTGTGGCCGAAAAGGCCGAAGCCGAGAAAGCCGAGCCTGTAAAAGAGTAAACGCTATCGTACTGTTGTTTTAAGAAAGGCATGAGACAGATGGCAAAAAAACCGGAAGAACTGCAGCAAGTACTGCATTATACCTTTAAAAATCCCGCGCTGCTGCGCATTGCACTGACCCACACCAGCTTTGCCAACGAGAGCAAGGTCGCCACCACCCACAACGAGCGCCTGGAGTTTTTGGGCGACAGCGTGCTGTCCGTTGTGGTGGCGGACTACCTGTTCCACCAGTCCGGCCGGCCCGAGGGCGAGCTGACCCGCATGCGCGCCAGCCTCGTCAGTGAGGATGCGCTGTTCCAGTTTGCCCAGGAGATCCACTTGGGCGAGTACCTGCGCCTGGGCCACGGCGAGGACCTGGGCGGCGGCCGCAACCGCCCCAGCGTGGTGTCCGATGCGTTTGAGGCCGTCATCGCTGCGCTGTATCTGGACGGCGGCATGGAGGCCGCCCGCAACTTCATCCTGCCCTTTATCACCGAGGGCAAGACCGCCGAGGAAGACTACAAGACCCAGCTGCAGGAGGTAGTCCAGCAGGACCCCAGCGCCGTGCTGCGCTATGAGGTTACCGGCGAGACCGGCCCCGACCACGCCAAGAAGTTTACCGTTTGCGTATGGCGCAACGGCGAAAAGCTGGCCGAAGCCCCCGGCCGCAGCAAAAAAGCCGCCGAGCAGCACGCCGCTAAATTGGCATTGGAGAAACTGCGGTAAAAATACGAATTCAACCAACCTACGCGAAAGGTTTTAACCATACATGCGCCTGAAAGAACTGGAAATCCAAGGTTTCAAATCCTTCCCCGATAAGACCAAGATCACCATCGGAGAGGGTATCACCGGCGTGGTCGGGCCGAACGGCTCCGGCAAATCGAATATCTCGGACTCGATCCGCTGGGTTTTGGGCGAGACCAGCTCCAAGCAGCTGCGCGGCTCCGGCAAGATGGAGGACGTTATCTTCGGTGGCACCCAAAGCCGCGGCGCCATGGGCTTTGCCTCGGTCGCGCTGACCATCGATAACAGCGACCACGGCCTGGACATGGATGCCGACGAGGTCACCATCGGCCGCCGCTACTACCGCAGCGGTGAGAGCGAGTACTCTATCAACGGCCAGAACGTCCGTTTGAAGGATGTCTACGAACTGCTGCTGGACACCGGCATCGGCCGCGACGGTTACGCCATCGTCGGCCAGGGCCGCATTGCCGAGATCGTCGGCGCCAAGTCCGCCGAGCGCCGCGAAATTTTCGAGGAAGCCTCCGGCATCGCCAAGTACCGCTACCGCAAAAACGAGGCGGAACGCCGTCTCGAAGCCGCCGAGGGAAACCTCGAACGCCTGCGGGATATTTTGGGCGAACTGGAAAAGCGTGTCGGCCCCCTGAAGCGGGACAGTGAAAAGGCCCAGCAGTTTTTGGAACTCTCCGAGCGCCGCAAGAGCCTGGAAGTCACTCTCTGGGTCGATGCCATCCGCCGTGCCAACGATACCGTGCGCGACCAGCAGCGCAAGTTTGAAGCCGCCCAGGCAGATTACGAACGCCTGAGCCGCCAACTGGACGAGTTCGACGAAAAAAGCGCCGCCCTGCGGGAGGAAGCCCAGCAGCTTGTCCTGCAGGTCGAGCAGGCCAACGCCGACATCCGCGCCGTGACTGAGGCCAACGCGGGCAGTGAGAGTGAGATCGCCGTTTTGAAAAACGAGAGCGAGCACAGCCGCTTCCGCATCGACGAAGCCACCGGCGAGTTGGAGCGCGCCGGGCAGGGCCGCCAGTCCATCGAGACCGAGGCCGCCGGCCACAAAGCCGCCATCGAAAAACTGCACGGCGAGGTCGCTGCGCTGGACGCCCGCGTGGCAGAACTGCGCGCCGAACTCCGTGCGCTGGAAGAAAAAGCTGCCGCCAGCGGCCAGCGCCGGGACGTTATCGACGCCGCTATTGCCCGCCTGCAGGACACCGCCACTGCCGCGAAAGTGCGCGCCGCCTCGGCCCAATCGGCAAAAGAAGCCGCCGCCCAGCGTTTGGATGAAGCAAAGCAGCAGGCCGTAGAGCTGGAAAACTCCGCCGCCGCTGCCGAGGAAGAAAAGCGCCGCGCCGAGCGCCGCCTGAAGGATGCCGAGGAGGCCGTCACCCGCAACGATAACATCAAGGCGGGCCTAAAGCTGAAACTGGAAAGCCGCCGCCGCCAGCAGGCTGAAGCTGCCGACGCGCTGCAAAAGGCCGACAAAGAGCGGTCCAACACCTCCCAGCGCATCCACATTCTGGAAGACCTGGAGCGCAACATGGACGGCTACCAGCAAAGCGTCAAGGCCGTCATGCGCGCCGCTGCGGGCCGTCGTCTGCGGGGCATCATCGGCCCTGTGGCGGGCATCCTCACCGTCGAAAAAGGCTATGAGACCGCCATCGAGACGGCCCTCGGCTTTGCTTTGCAGAACATCGTGGTCGAGGACCAGGGCTGCGCCCGTGCGGCCATCGGCTTTTTGAAGGACGAGCGCGCAGGCCGCGCCACCTTCCTGCCGCTGGATACCGTGCAAGGCTCCCGCTTCACCGGCCGCCTCACCGGCACCGCCGAGGTCGCCGCCGATCTGGTTAAGTGCGACCCGCGCTACCAGCACATCATCGATAACCTGCTCGGCCGCATCATCGTGGTCGAGGATCTGTCCGAAGCCTCCACTGTGGCCAAAAACCTGGGCTACCGCAACCGCATCGTCACGTTGGACGGCCAGGTCATCAACGCCGGCGGTTCGTTTACCGGCGGCTCCACCGCCCGTAGCGTGGGTGTGTTCAGCCGCAAGCAGGAGCTGGATGAACTGCGCACCCGTCTGGTCAAGCTGGAGAAAAAGCGTGCCGATGCTGAAAAAGAGCTGGAAGCCCGCAAGGCCGAGGTGGATAACCTTACCGCCCAGCTCTCCGGCGCCGAGGCCGAGGGCATGAATGCTTCCTCCGAACGGCTGCGCGCCTCGCTGGAGCTCGATCGACTGACCGCCGCCGTAGCCCAGCATGAGGAAAATACCCGCAGTCTGACCGCCGAAATTGAGGCCCAGCAGGCCGCCGTGACCCAGAACGAGACCGCCTGCGCCGAAGCCGAAGCCACCCAGGGCAAGGCCGAGGCCGAGCTGAACACCTACAATGCCGAACTGGCCGAATTGGGCGAGAGCACAGGCAGTCTGACCGCCGAGCGGGAGCGCATCACCAACGAATTGAGCGAAAACCAGATGCAGCGCCTGGCCAACGAGAAGGACATCGGCCTGCATGAGGCCGCTTTGGAAGGCCTGCAAAGCCGCACCGGCGAGGCCGAAGCCCGCGCCCGCGAGCTGAACGCCGCCATCGAGGCCGCCAAGGCTAAGATCGAAGCCAACGCCTTAAAGATCGCCGCGATCGAGCGCACCCGCGGCGAGAACAAAGAGAAGATCGCCGCCGCCGAGGAGACCATCCGCACGGCCAACGCCGCCCGCATGGAAAAGGAAGTCGCCGTGGCCCGCTTAGGACAGGAAAACCGCGCCCTGACCGATGAGCGCGAGCGGATGAGCGGCGAGATGGCCCGCCTGGCCGAACGCCGCACTGCCGCCGAAAACGAGCTGAACGACACCAACACCAAACTGTGGGAGGAGTACCAGCTCACCGCCGGCGAGGCAAAGGAGCTCTGCGTTGAGTTTGAGTCCCTGACCGAGCTGCGCCGCAGCGTGGCCGAGGTGCGCGGCAAAATTCGCGGCTTGGGCAACGTCAACGTCGGCGCCATCGAGGAATATAAGGAGGTAAAGGAACGCTACGACTTCCTGAAAGCCCAGGTCACCGACGTGGAAAAGGCCAAGAGCGAGCTGACCCGTATGATCGCCGAGCTGTGCAGCGAGATGGAAGAGCTGTTTACGACGAGCTTCAAGCAGATCAACACCCACTTCCAGCAGATTTTCAAAGAGCTGTTCGGCGGCGGCCACGCACGCCTGTACCTCTCAGACGAAAGCAACGTGCTGGAATCCGGCATCGAGATCGAAGTATCGCCCCCGGGCAAGGTCATCAAGAACCTGAGCGCCCTTTCCGGCGGCGAGCAGGCGCTGGTCGCCATCTCGATCTACTTCGCCATCCTCAACGTCAATCCCGCGCCCTTCTGCTTCCTGGATGAGATCGAAGCTGCGCTGGACGACGTCAACGTGGCCCGCTATGCGCAATATCTGCGCCGCATGACCGACCACACCCAGTTCATCGTCATCACCCACCGCCGCGGCACGATGGAGGCCGCCGACGTGCTGTACGGCGTCACCATGCAGGAGGACGGCGTTTCCAAGATCCTGCGCCTTGACCTGGACAAGGTCAGCGCAGACCTCATTACCTGATATATAAGGGAGGCTTCCCATGGGATTTTTCAACTTTTTCAAGCGCAACATCTCGGAGCAGGAGTTCCAGGAGCAGCAGAAAATGAAGTACGGCCTGGAAAAGACCCGCACGGGCTTTTTCCAGAACATTGTCAACACGTTGACCCACGCCCAGATCGACGACGACCTGTATGACACACTGGAAGAACAGCTGATTTTGGCCGATGTCGGCCCCATGTGCGCTGTGCGCCTGGTGGACGAGCTGCGGGATGCCGTGGAGGAAAAGCACCTCAAGAACGGCCAGCAGGCATTGGACGAACTGCGCCAGATCATCTGCCAGGAATTGACCCCCCGCTACCAGATGGAGCTGGACGGTAAACCTGCCGTGATTTTGGTCATCGGCGTCAACGGCGTGGGCAAGACCACCACCATCGCCAAGCTGGCCCACCTGTATAAGGAGAAAGGCAAGCGTGTGATGCTGGCCGCGGGCGATACCTTCCGCGCCGCTGCCAGCGAGCAGCTGGAACTGTGGGCCGACCGCGCCGGTGTGCCGCTGGTGCAGGCCGGTCAGGGTGCCGACCCCGCCGCCGTCATCTTTGACGCGGTGAAGAGCGCCACCGCCAAGGGCTACGACATGGTCATTGCCGATACCGCAGGCCGCCTGCACAACAAAAAGGGACTGATGGACGAGCTGGCCAAAATTTCCCGCAGCGTCAAAAAGGCCAGCCCCGAAGCCAGCCTGGAAGTGCTGCTGGTGCTGGATGCCATCACCGGCCAGAATGCCATCAGTCAGGCCGAGGAGTTCTGCCGCGCCGCCGGTGCCACCGGTATCGTGCTGACCAAGCTGGACGGCACCCCCCGCGGCGGCTGTGCGGTCTCTGTGTGGGAGAACCTGGGTCTGCCCATCCGCTTTATCGGTGTGGGCGAAAAGATCGATGATCTGATGGAATTCGACGCCCAGACCTTCGTGGAGACCCTGCTGCCCGAGGAAGCACTGCAGAAAGAGGAAGAAGAAAAAGAGGAAACTTCCGGGGAGGAACAGGCATGATCGTATGTGCCGCCAGCAACAACGCCGGCAAACTGAAAGAACTGCGCCGCATTTTGGAGCAGATGGGCCACGAGGTCAAGAGCCTGCGTGACTTATGTATAGACCTCGACCCCGAGGAGACCGGCACTACCTTTGCCGAGAATGCCCGCATCAAGGCCGAAGCGTTCTGCAAGGCTAGCGGCCTGCCCACCGTGGCGGATGACTCCGGCCTGTGTGTCGACGCCCTGCACGGTGCCCCCGGTGTGTACAGCGCCCGCTATGCCGGGCACCACGGCGATGACGCCGCCAATAACGCTAAGCTGCTGCACGAGATGGCCGACGTCCCGGCAGGGCAGCGCGCCGCCAAGTTTGTCTCGGCCATCTGTTTTATGCTGCCCGATGGCCGCGCACTGGAAGTGGCAGGGGAATGCCCCGGCTCCATCAGCTTCGCCGAGACCGGCTCCAACGGCTTTGGCTACGACCCGCTGTTTGTGCCCGCCCGTGTGGGCCTGCCCGACGGCACCACCACCGAGAACACCGCCTGCCGCAGCTATGCCGAACTGACCGACGCAGAGAAGGACGCTATCAGCCACCGCGGCCGCGCCATGGAAAAATTGGCCCGGGAGCTTCCGGTGTTTTTAAAATGAATGTCTGCGTTTTTACAGTAACCTATTTATAAAAAGGAGACCATTATGGCTTTAACCAGCAAACAGCGCGCCGCCCTGCGCAGCGCCGCCAATACCATTGACCCCGTTTTCCAGATCGGCAAGGGCGAGATCGACGATACCCTGATCCAGGGCCTGGCCGATTGCATCGCCGCCCGCGAACTGATCAAAATCAAGGTGCTGGAAAACAGCGAGTATTCCGCCCGCGAAGCCGCCGACACCCTCTGCGAAGCGCTGGACTGCGAGTGCGTGCAGGTCATCGGCCGTAAGTTCGTGCTGTTCAAGAAAAAGAAGAAAGAAAGCGCCTTCGACGCTGTTTTTGCAAAATAATGGGCACGGTGCAAAAGGTTTTGTTGTACGGCGGCACGTTTGACCCGCCCCACAACGGCCACATGAACAACCTGCGGGCCGCGCTGGAACTGGTGCGGCCGGATAAGGCCATCGTGATGCCTGCGGGCATCCCGCCCCACAAAAAGGCCAGCACCACCCCCGGCAAAGTGCGGCTGGCCATGTGCCAATGCTTTACGGCGCTTAGCCCGGCGGTGGAAGTCAGCGATTGGGAGATCGCCCAGGGCGGGCGCAGCTACACGGTACACACGCTGGAAATGCTGCGTGATGCCTACCCCGGCGCAGAGCTGTACCTTTGTGTTGGCAGCGACATGCTGCTGACCTTTACCCAGTGGTACCGCTGGCAGGATATGCTGGCCATGGCCGCGCTGGTGGTGGAAAGCCGCGAAGCGGGGGACGAACCCGCTTTGCAGGCGGCCGCTGCCGACCTGACCGCCCAGGGCGGCAGGGTGCTGTTTGCCAGGGCCGAGGCTTACCCCTGTGCCTCCAGCGACATCCGCAGCGGCAAGATCCCGCCGGAACAATGGCCGGAGGTTTTGCCGCCGGAAACATTGTGCGTGGTGCAGGAAAACCATTTATACAGCGCAGAAAAAGAGGTTTGATACCATGACCTGCGAAGAAGCCAAGAAGATCGTGAAGCCGCGTCTGAGCGAAAAACGCTGGACACACACCAAAAATGTAAAAAAAATGGCGGTAAAACTGGCAAAACAGTGGGGTGCAGACTCGGAAAAAGCCGCTGTGGCGGCAATTTTGCATGATTCTGCCAAAGAACTACCCAAATCGGAGTTGTTGCAGATTTTTGCCGATAATGCTATAATAGCAGAAAATGCCCCTGCGCGCCCATCGCCCGTGTGGCATGGCATCGCCGCGGCCATCCTGGCCGAGACCCAATGGGGCGTTACCGATCCTGAGATCTTGTCCGCCATCCGCTGCCACACTACCGGCAAGCTGAACATGACCAAACTGGACAAGATCATCTATTTGGCCGATATGACCAGCGCTGAGCGTGACTGGCCCGGCGTGGAAGACCTGCGCAAATTGGAGATGCAGGACCTGGATCGGGCATTGTGCGACGCTTTGAAGCGCAGCATTGATTTTGTAGAAGAAAAGGGCGGCACGCTGGACCCTGAAAGCGTGGCCGCATACGAGTATGCAAAAGAGCATTTGCAAGAACCGTAAGGGAAGCCAAAGTGCTGCTGCCGTATCTGCGGTATGTTGTTTTGTGGCTGTTCCCGCCAACTCCAAAAACAGGGAGGAAACATAATGAGCGAACCGCGTAAGCTCAATACCGGCAGCGCGTCCGGCGGATTTGACCAGTCCCAGTACGAGGCTGCCCGCCGCCGCGCCCAGGAGCAGGCCAACCAGAACGCCCGCCGCCGTATCATCCAGCAGCCCATGCGCACCCAGCAGCAGGCCCGGCAGATCCGCCAGCAGGCCCCCGTACAGGAACCGGTGCAGGAAGCCCCGCAGCCGATCCAGCAGGCCTCCGTGCAGGAGACACCTCGTGAGCTGACCCACGCCCAGCGCCAGGCCATGGCCTACCGCGCTGCAGCCGAACGCAAGTACGGCAACACCGTGCAGTTCCCCACGCGGGAGATCCAGACCCGCCGCCCCAGCCGGCCCGCGCAGCCGTCCCAGCAGCGCACCATCCACCGTGATGGTGCCGCCCAGACCCGCCGCCCGCGTGCGCAGGTGCAGCAGCTGGATGTGAACAAGGTGCAGGGCAGCCGCCCCGCCTTTAATTATGACGAGGCAGACCCCGCCGCCGGAGGCATCCAGATGGAAGAAACGCCCCGCACCCACAAGGCCCACCATAAGGACGAAGCCGCCCCCCGCACCCATCGCGCCAACGGCGGCGGCCGCAAGCCCCCGCGTGACGGTGCCCCCGCCGACCCCAAGCCTCACGGCAAAAAAAGCGGCAAGGGCAACGGCGGCAAAAAGAAGAAAAAGAAAGGCACCTGGTGGAAGATCCTGCTCATCACCCTGCTGGTGATCGTGCTGATCTTCGGCGGCGCGTATGCGCTCATCATGGGCGCTATCGCCCCCAAGGGCGGCAGCATCAAGCTGAACCAGCTGGTCAACACCCCCAAGGAATTCCAGGATAAAGAGCTGAATGTCCTTGTCACCGGCGTGGATCGTTCCTCCACCGGCGACCTGTCCGCCGGTGCCGCCAACGACTCCAACGTCAACGACGGCATGACCGATATGATCCTGTACGTCCATTTCAACAACGAAACGGGCGAATTGAAGATGCTGCAGATCCCCCGTGACACGATGGTCACCACCGACGCCAGCGTCTCCGGCAACTACCGCATCAACGGCGTGGCCAAGACCCAGGGCAGCGATAACAACAACAATATGGCCGCCCTGTGCGAGCTGGTCGCCGACCAGTACAAGATCCACATCGATGGTTATATCACCATCCGCCTGGAAATGCTGACTGAACTTGTCGACCTGTTCGGCGGTGTCGAGATCAACGTCCCTGTGGACGTGGATTACTCGGCCATCGGCCAGGGCGCCAGCGTTATCCACGCCGGTTACCAGACGTTGGACGGCGCGGCTATGGAGTTCCTGCTGCGTGCCCGTAAGGTCTACCCGGACGGCGACATCGGCCGTCTGAACATGCAGCGCCAGTTCTACGCCGCTCTGTTCCGCAAGCTCAAGAGCATCGGCAACATCTGGGACGTTGCTAGGCTGACCCCCGCCGTGCTGAACTATATGGAGACCGACCTCAACGCCTCCACCCTCATCAGCTTCGCGGTCAGCATGCTCAAGATCGATTCCAACAAGATCATGATCGCCCAGATGCCGGTCATCAGCGGTCCGAAGTATCAGGGCCAGGCGCTGCTTTACCCGGCACGGCAGGAGGACGCCGACCTGCTGAACCAGTATTTCCGCGAGAATACCGGCCCTGTGGACGCCAGCCAGCTGAACCTGTGCGATAACGTCGTTGACCTGTCCGGCTACTCGGCCACCGACCCCAACATCCAGGTGATGGGCGGTCTGATGAGCGAGGCCGACGATGCCCAGAAGAACAATAACCGCGACGGTTCCAACCAGGTTACGGACGTTATGGAAAATGATTCGGCGACTGCGACATCGGAATCCGAATCCACCAGTGAACCGGCCGCCTAAATAAAAGGAGAACCTATGGAAAGCAGAGAACTTGCCATCCGTCTGGCCCGTGCGCTGGACGCCAAAAAGGCTTTCAACATCCATATCCTGGAGGTTGAGGACCTGACCACCGTTACCGAGTATTTCGTCATCGCCACCGGTAACTCCACCACCCATGTAGGTGCCCTGGCCGATGAGGCCGAGTTCCAGCTGGGCCGCGAGGGCGTCCAGGTGCTGCGCACCGAGGGCCACGACGGCAAGCGCTGGGTGCTGCTGGATTACGGCAGCGTCATCGTTCACGTCTTTACCCAGGAAGCCCATGACTACTACGACCTGGAGCACCTGTGGGCCGATGCCAAGCCCGTGCCCGCCAGCGAGTGGATGCCGGAAGAAGCCGAGACCCCGGCCGAATAACCTTACAGAAAAACCCATTTAAATTATCAACGTGGGGAGAAAAGATAGAGTATGAAGTACGATTTCAAAACCGTTGAGGCCAAATGGCAGAAGGTCTGGGAGGATGAAGATACCTTCCACGCTGACATCGACCATTCCAAGCCCAAATTCTACGCCCTGGTCGAGTTCCCGTATCCCTCGGCCGCTGGCCTGCACGTCGGCCATCCGCGCAGCTACACTGCACTGGACATCGTAGCCCGCAAAAAGCGCCAGTGCGGCTACAACGTCCTGTACCCCATGGGCTGGGACGCTTTCGGCCTGCCCACCGAGAACTACGCCCTGAAGAACCACATCAACCCCGAAATCGTCACCGCCCAGAACGTGGCCCGCTTCAAGAGCCAGCTGAAAGCCTTGGGCCTGTCCTTCGATTGGGATCGTGAGATCAACACCACTGACCCCGAGTACTACAAGTGGACCCAGTGGATCTTTATCCAGCTCTTCAAAAAGGGCCTGGCTTATAAGAAAGAGACCACCGTCAACTACTGCACCGGCTGCAAGGTCGTGCTGGCCAACGAGGAAGTCGTCAACGGCGTTTGCGAGCGCTGCGGCAGCCCTGTTGTGCAGAAAAACAAGAGCCAGTGGATGCTCAAGATCACCGCTTACGCGGACCGCTTGATCGACGACCTGGACGATGTGGACTACATCGACCGCGTCAAGACCCAGCAGCGTAACTGGATCGGCCGCAGCCATGGTGCCGAGATCAACTTCGACACCACCGCCGGCGACACCCTGACCGTCTACACCACCCGCGCCGATACGCTCTTCGGCTGCACCTACATGGTCATCAGCCCCGAGCATGCCTTCATCAAAAAGTGGACCGACGCCGGCCTCATCAAGAATGCCGACGCTGTCTCCGCTTATCAGGAGGAAGCTGCCCGCAAGTCTGACTTCGAGCGCACCGAGCTGAACAAGGAAAAGACCGGTGTTGTCATCGAGGGCGTGCAGGCCATCAACCCCGTCAGCGGCAAGCAGGTGCCTATCTTCGTGTCTGACTACGTTCTGGCTACCTACGGCACCGGCGCCATCATGGCTGTCCCGGCCCACGATACCCGCGACTGGGAGTTTGCCAAGAAGTTCGGCATGCCCATCATCGAGGTCGTTAAGGGCACCACCGAGAGCGACCTGGACAAGGAAGCTTTCACCGATGTTGCTACCGGCACGCTGGTCAACTCCGGCTTCCTGGACGGCCTGTCTGTCGAGGATGCCAAGAACAAGATGTACGCCTGGCTGGAAGAGAACGGCAAGGGCCACAAGCAGGTCAACTTCAAGCTGCGTGACTGGGTCTTCAGCCGCCAGCGTTACTGGGGCGAGCCTATCCCCATGGTCTACTGCGACAAGTGCGGCTGGGTGCCCCTGCCTGAGAGCGAGCTGCCCCTGCGTTTGCCCGAGATCAAGGACTTTGAGCCGGGCGAGAACGGCGAAAGCCCGCTGGCCCGCCACACCGAGTGGGTCAACACCACCTGCCCCTGCTGCGGTGCCCCCGCCAAGCGCGAGACCGACACTATGCCCCAGTGGGCCGGTTCCAGCTGGTATTTCCTGCGTTACTGCGATCCCCACAACCACGATGCTATCGCCAGCAAGGAGGCCCTGGAGTACTGGAGCCCCGTGGATTGGTACAACGGCGGCATGGAGCACACCACCCTGCACCTGCTGTACAGCCGTTTCTGGCATAAATTCCTGTACGACATCGGCGTAGTGCCCACTAAGGAGCCCTACCAGAAGCGCACCTCCCACGGCATGATCCTGGGCCTGAACCCCCATGCCTTCGAGAACCAGCCCGATGCCGAGCGCAAGCGCCTGCTGGCCGATTACGGCGACGAGAAGGGCGCCCGCAAGGCCCTGGTCGAGAAGTACGGCGAGATGGCTGAGCATCCCATCGTCAAGATGTCCAAGTCCCTGGGCAACGTTGTCAACCCCGATGACGTGGTGAACGAGTACGGTGCCGACACCCTGCGCCTGTACGAGATGTTCATCGGAGACTTCGAGAAAGCCGCCCCTTGGAACACCTCCTCCATTAAGGGTTGCAAGCGTTTCTTGGATAAGATCTGGTCCATGAGCGAGAAGTTGGCGGACGGCGACGGCATCCGCCCCGAGCTGGAGGCTGTGGCCAACCGCACCATCAAGAAGGTCGGCGAGGACATCGACGCCCTGAAGGCCAACACCGCCATCGCCCAGCTGATGATCTACGTCAACGCCCTCAGTGACAAGGGCGGCGCCACCAAGGACGAGTACGAGGTTTTGTTGGAACTGCTGAACCCGTTTGCCCCCCACATGACCGAGGAACTGTGGCAGCAGCTGGGCCACACCGAGCAGCTGGCCTACCACGCATGGCCCACCTACGATGAGGCCAAGTGCACTGAGCAGACCATCGAGATCGCTGTCCAGGTCAACGGCAAGGTCAAGGCCCGTATCCACGTGCCCGCCGCCATCGAGAGTGCCGATGCCATTGCCCAGGCCAAGGCTGAGCCCGCTGTGTCCGAAGCCATCGCCGGCAAGACCATCGCCAAGGAGATCTACGTTAAGGGCAAGCTGGTCAACATCGCCGTGAAAGGCTAAGACTCTGTTCTTTCTTTGAAAAGAAAGAACCAAAGAAACTTTAATCAAAGGCAGGACGCAATGGTCCTGCCTTTTTGTTATGCTTTGTAGGGGCCGCTGCTTGCATCGGCCCGTGGGGTATCGACCTATATTTCCATTGTTTACAAAAGGAGAAAAGTACGATATAATAAAAGATACAAATTTGTCACGAAAGCAGGTCACAAACCATGCTCATCAGTCTGATCGTACCTTGTTATAATGAGGAAGAGGCGATGCCTCTGTTTTATAAAGAGGCCAGCCGTGTGGCGGCCGAGATGAAAACCAGCCACGGCGCGGATTTCGAGTTCATCTTTGTGGATGACGGCTCCCGCGATGGTACCCTGCGCGTAGCCCGCGAGCTGCACGCCCAGGATGACCGCGTGCGGTACGTTTCGTTCAGCCGCAATTTTGGCAAGGAGGCTGGCATCTACGCGGGCCTGAAAGCCGCTAAGGGTGACTACATTGCCACTATGGATGCCGATTTGCAGGACCCGCCTGCGCTGCTGCCCCAGATGCTGGATACGCTGCTGACCGGCGACTACGATTGTGCCGCCACCCGCCGCACCACCCGCAAGGGCGAGCCGCCGCTGCGCAGCTGGTTCGCCCGCAAGTTCTACCAGATCATCAACAAGATGTCGGACACGGAAATTGTCGACGGCGCGCGTGATTTCCGCCTGATGAGCCGCAAAATGACCGACGCCGTACTCAGCATGGCCGAGTATAACCGCTTCAGCAAGGGTATTTTCAGCTGGGTCGGCTTCAAAACCAAGTGGTTCGATTACGAGAACATCGAGCGCGTGGCCGGCACCACCAAGTGGAACTTCTGGGGACTCTTTAAATACTCCATCGAGGGCATCGTCGGCTTCTCCACCACGCCGCTGCTCATCGCCGCCGGAGTGGGCGTGCTGTTCTGCATCCTGGCGTTCATCGGCATTATTTTTGTAATTGTCCGTGCGCTGATGTTTGGTGACCCAACCTCCGGCTGGCCCAGCATGGTCTGCATCATCCTGCTGTGCAGCGGTGTACAGCTGTTCTGCACCGGCATCGTGGGCGAGTACCTGGCCAAGACTTACCTGGAAGTCAAGCACCGCCCCATCTACATTGTGGCCGAGACCGAGGAAGATCAATAACGCCTATGCGTGATATGACAAAGGGTGCCCCGCTGGGGCACCTGTTCTTTTATGCGGTGCCGCTGCTGCTGGGCAACTGGCTGCAGCTGGCCTATAATGCGGTGGATTCCATCATCGCGGGCCGCTTCATCGGGCAGGACGCCCTGGCGGCCGAGGGCATTGCCGGCCCGGTGATGAACCTGGTCATCCTGGCCGTCAGCGGGCTATGCATCGGCGCCGGTGTGCTGATGAGCGAGGCCTTCGGCGCGAAAAATGAGGAACGCCTAAAGGAAACGTTGGCTACGACCCTGCTGTTCGGCGCAGTGCTCTGCTGTGCCGTGGCACTGCTGGGCATGGCCGCCGCGCCGCTGATTTTGCACAGCCTGGCGGTGCCCGATGAAATTTTGCATAGTACCGGCATTTATCTGCGCATCACGTTTTTGGGCGCGCCGTTTACGTTTTTCTATAACGCGCTGGCGGCGGGCCTGAAAAGTGTGGGTGACTCCAAAACGCCGCTCAAATTTCTGGCGTTTTCCGCCGTGCTCAACGCCGTGCTGGACATCGTGCTTATCGGCGGACTGGGGTTTGGTATCGTTTGCAGCGCCGTCACCACCGTGGTGGCCGAGGCCGCCAGCGCCATCATGGCCGCTTGGTACATGATGCGCCATGTGCCGCAGCTTTGCCCGGCGCACAGCCAGTGGCGCATCCGCCCGGCGCTGCTGGGGCGCATTTTGCAGTATGGCGCTGTCACAGCCTTACAGCAGGCGGTACAGCCTGTCTGCAAGGTGCTGATCCAGGGACAGGTCAACGCGCTGGGTGTGCAGGCCATCGCCGCGTTCAACGCTGTCACCCGTGTGGATGACTTCGCCTTTACCCCGCAGCAAAGTATTGCCACCGCCATTACCACTTACATTGCCCAGAACCGCGGCGCCAACCAAAAGGAGCGCATCCGCCCCGGCTTCCGCGTGGGCATCCGGTTGGAGTTGTGCTACTGGCTGCTGGTGGGCAGCCTGACCTGGCTGCTGCGTGCGCCTGTCGTCAGCCTGTTTGTGGCAGGGGAGGGTGCCGCCGAGATCGTGACCCTGGGCAGCCAATACCTAGGCTATATGGCGCTGTTCTACGCCCTGCCTGCGCTGACCAATGGCTTCCAGGGCTTCTACCGCGGTATGGGCAAGATGACCACTACCCTCATCGGCACCTGCCTGCAGGCCGGCCTGCGCGCCCTCGGAGCTGCTCTGCTGGCCCCCCGCATCGGCCTGCCCGGTATCGCCTATGCCTGTGCCTTCGGTTGGTGCGTCATGCTCTGCTTCGAGATCCCGTACTATTTCTACACCTGCAAGAAACTAAAATTGTGAATATTGCAAAAGAGCCGTTGTGTCATGCGTTAGATGACACAACGGCTCCTTCTTTTGAACTCAAAAAGTAGAATATGCAATAATGCAGGGAATGCTAGTTAATCTTCGCCAACAGAATGAATTGTAGTACCCAAAACATCGGACATGGCACTTGCGCGCTCCTGAAGAAGAGTACGGAGTTCTTCATGTTCAGCTTCACTCAAGTCACCAGGATGGCTGTCGCAAAAATTGCGTACAGCTTGATCTGCGTTATAAAGGTCATCACCGTTTTTCATTTGTTGTAATCTCCTTCCTATGTTTTGCTTATAAATTTGAAAATTACAGATGCAGCACGCGGTCCTTGATCTCAGCGGTGCGGCCCTGGTTCCAGAACTGGGTGCCGATGTAGCCGCAGGTGCGGCGGGCAACGTTCAGCTTGTTCTGGTCGCGGTTGTGGCACTTGGGGCACTCCCAAACCAGCTTGCCGTCCTCCTGCACGATGCTGATCTCGCCGTCGTAGCCGCACACCTGGCAGTAGTCGCTCTTGGTGTTCAGCTCGGCGTACATGATGTTCTCGTAGATGAACTGCATCACCTTGATGACAGCCTCAAGGTTATCCTGCATGTTGGGCACTTCCACGTAGCTGATGGCACCGCCCGGGGACAGGCGCTGGAACTCGCTCTCGAACTTCAGCTTGGTGAAAGCGTCGATCGGCTCGGTCACATGGACGTGGTAGGAGTTGGTGATATAGTTGCGGTCGGTGATACCGGGCACCAGGCCGAAGCGCTTCTGCAGGCACTTGGCAAACTTGTAGGTGGTGGACTCCAGCGGCGTGCCGTACAGGCTGAAATCGATGTTGTGCTGCTCTTTCCACTTGGTGCAGGCATCGTTCATGTGCTGCATTACGTGCAGGGCAAAGGGCTTGGCGGCGGGGTCGGTGTGGCTTTTGCCAGTCATATATTTGCAGCACTCATACAGGCCTGCGTAACCCAGGCTGATGGTGGAGTAACCGCCGTACAGCAGCTTGTCGATGGGTTCGCCCTTCTTCAGGCGGGCCAGGGCGCCGTACTGCCACAGGATGGGGGCGGCGTCGCTCAGGGTGCCCTTCAGGCGGTTGTGGCGGCACATCAGGGCCTTGTGGCACAGCTCCAGGCGCTCGTCAAAGATCTTCCAGAACTTATCAAAGTCGCCGCCGCTGGACAGGGCCACATCCACCAGGTTGATGGTGACAACGCCCTGGTTGAAGCGGCCGTAATACTTGGGCTTGCCGTTCTCGTCCACGTAGGGGGTCAGGAAGCTGCGGCAGCCCATGCAGGTGAAGCAATGGCCCTCGCCGTTTCTGTCCACCTTGTACTCCAGCATCTTCTTTTCGCTGATGTAGTCAGGTACCATGCGCTTGGCGGTGCACTTGGCAGCCAGCTTGGTCAGGTAGTAGTAGGGCTGGCCCTCGTAGATATTGTCATCCTCCAGCACGTAGATCAGCTTGGGGAAGGCGGGGGTGATCCAGACGCCGGCCTCGTTCTTGACGCCCTGGTAACGCTGGCGCAGCATTTCCTCAATGACGATGGCCAGGTCGGACTTCAGGCGCTGGTTGTCGCCGGCCTCGTTCAGGTACATGAACACGGTGATGAACGGAGCCTGGCCGTTGGTGGTCATCAGGGTGACGACCTGATACTGGATGGTCTGCACGCCGCGCTTGATCTCCTCACGCAGGCGCTTTTCCACGATCTCAGAAATTTTCTCCTCGCCGGGATCGATACCCAGATCGCGCATCTCGGCCTCGACATCGCGGCGGATCTTCTTGCGGCTGACGTCCACGAAGGGGGCCAGGTGGGTCAGGCTGATGCTCTGACCGCCGTACTGGCTGGACGCTACCTGGGCGATGATCTGGGTGGCAATGTTGCAGGCGGTGGAGAAGGAATGGGGCTTCTCAATCAGCGTGCCGCTGATGACGGTGCCGTTCTGCAGCATGTCGTCCAGATTGACCAGGTCGCAGTTGTGCATGTGCTGGGCGTAGTAGTCGGCATCGTGGAAGTGGATGATGCCTTCCTCATGGGCCTTGACGATCTCCGGGGGCAGCAGCATACGCATGGTCAAGTCCTTGCTGACTTCGCCGGCCATGTAGTCGCGCTGCACGCTGTTGACGGTGGGGTTCTTGTTGGAGTTCTCCTGCTTGACTTCCTCGTTATTGCACTCGATGAGGGAGAGGATCTTGTCGTCCGTCGTGTTGTGGGTGCGCTTCAGGCTCTGCACATAGCGGTAGGTGATATATTTACGGGCAACCTCAAAGGCGCCGGTCTGCATGATCTCGTCCTCGACCAGGTCCTGGATCTCCTCCACGTTCATGGCGTGGCCGCGGGACAGGCAGCTGGTCTGCACATGGTCGCTGATCTCGATGATCTGCTCTTTGGTCAAACGCTGGCTTTCCGGCACGACATGGTTGGCCTTGGTAATGGCTGCAATAATTTTTGTAATGTCGAAGACGGCCTCACTGCCGTTGCGTTTGATGATTTTCATGCTGACACTCCTAACACTGATCTATCTGAAATATACAAACTGTATACAAGTTCCAAACGTACAAACTCCGTTTGGCGAGCAAATCTATCTTATCGCAGCGGGGGAAAAAAGTCAAGGGAGAAAACCACTATATATAGTGGTACTAAATTTCGACACGACAAAATATTGCATTTCGAACGTTCCAACGATGAAAATGCCGCGGCTACAACCGCGTAGAAAATAAGCTTGTTTTTTTGGCTATTTTGGGGAGATGTTGCCAATTGACAGGATTTGAGTCGATGCAGCGCGAAATATCGCGTGCTCTGCGTCAGGGCGGGGCTTGCAGTGGGCGGCATAAGCTGGTATACTGTTAGCAGATATTGAATCACCCTGGCACAAAAACACAAGATGTTGAGACGATACTGCATGTGCCGTTTATAAGGAGAGCCTTGCCCCATGAACTATGCAACCATCAAATACTGTGACATCGCCAACGGCGAGGGGGTGCGCACCAGCCTGTTTGTTTCGGGCTGCCGCCGCCACTGCCCCAATTGCTTTAACGCTGTGGCGTGGGATTTTAACTATGGCGAGCCTTTTACCAAAGAGGTCCGCAACAAAATTTTAGAAAGCCTGGCTCCGGGCTACATCAACGGCCTGTCGCTGCTGGGCGGCGAGCCGTTCGAGCCGGAAAACCAGCGGGAACTGCTGCCCTTCGTCAAAAACGTCAAGGCGCTGTACCCCAACAAGACAATATGGTGCTATACCGGCAACCATTTTGAGCAGGAAATTTTGCGGCCCGGCTGCGGCCGCTGCGAGGTGACCGACGAGTTCCTACAATATATAGATGTGCTCGTGGACGGCGACTTCGTGCAGGACAAGTACGACATCAGCCTGCGGTTCCGCGGCTCCAGCAATCAGCGCATCATTGATATGAACCGCACCCGCGCTGCCGGTCATGTGGTGCTGTGGCAGGATGATCCAATCTTCGCAGACCACAAGATGTAGTACATACAAGCCCGTATAGCAAACGGCCCCCGCCAGGAATCTATCCCGGCGGGGGCCGTTTTATGCGCAGATTTTATGCTTTTTCTTTCAAGGCTTCTTTTTCATCCTGGATGAACATGAAGCAGAGACTTACCAGCAGTAGTGCGCAGCTGAACCAGATGGTCCGGTTGCCGAACACCGCTACGGCCTGGGCACCCAGCCCGGCCCCGACGGCAAACAGCAGAATCACGCCGAAGTAGTGCAGTGCCTTGTACAGGATCTTGCGGTCGTGCAGGTGGAAGTACACCACCAGCGATTCCATGCCGCTGCGCATATTGCCGATGCACATGGTGCTGGCAAACGGGTAGCCGTGCACCTTGCGGAAGGCCTGTACCTGCATGGCACAGGCAAACGAAACCAGCGCGTTGGCGGCCAGATCCAGCGTGTTGGGCAGGAACCCTACCCCGAACAGCAGCAGAATTTCCACCACCAGCACCAGCTGCCGCCAGTGCAGGCGCTTGGCCTCGCGGTAGCGGATATGGATGGCCTCGGCCGCTGCTACGCCCAGCGCAAAGGAGAGCAGCGGCACCAGATAGTGCAGCACCCGCGCCAGGTCCCCGTCAAAGGCAGCCTGGCTCATCAGCACAATGTTGCCGGTCTGGGCGTTGGCAAACACTTTGCCGCGCCCGATATAGGTGTAGGCATCCTGTAAGCCGCCGGATGCGGAAAGAAACATCACGGTGCGGAAAGCTTCGCTCATCTGCCCGTGGTGATGCCATACTTTGTGTGCCATGGATAACCCCTCTTACCCTTTTATATATACAACAGGTACGCTGCCCATTATAGCGCGGCGGCCGCGCAGTGTAAAGCCGCAAAAAACAAAATACACAAGCTGTACCAAAAAATAAACGGAAGGCAGGGAACTGCCCAACCACTTGTCAACAGACGGCGATAACTTTTGTACAAAACGCAGAATCCTGAAAAAGGGTATTACACGGCGCGTACATTTGCGGTATACTTGCTTCACTTTCCAACGCAGTGAGACAACAGCCGCCAGGGCGTCGCAACGAGTTGAGCGACACCCCGGCGGCTGTTTTGCTTTTGGAAAAACCGTATCTACTTTTTATAATAGAGGAGTAATCAAGTATGCCGCAAACGAAAAAACAGGAAATCGTCTACACCGTCATGATGGTCTGTGTCATGGTCTATGGCATGGTCTGCTACAATATCGCTTTGGATGTGGGCGGGATGCAGAACTTTATCTTTCTGGCTGCTTTCAGTGAACTGCCCATCATGGGGGCAATTGCCTTTTTGCTGGATACATTTCTGGTGGGCCCCGTAGCCATGCGCATTGCTACGGGCTGGTTCACCCCCGGCAAGGATAAGCAGGTGTTTCTGATCATGGCCATCTCCTGCCTGTCGGCCTGGATGATGTGCCCGCTGATGAGCTTTTTCGCCACGCTACTGTTCAAGGACAGCCACAACGCCAACTTTGTGGCCATCTGGGTGCAGACCACCATGCTGAACTACCCCGCTGCGTTCCTGTGGCAGCTGGCAGCTGCCGGCCCGCTGGTGCGCACGGTGTTTGGCGCAGGATTGCGCTGCATCAAGAAAAAGTGAAACGCAGAGACACATTGTTAAATTTGTACTAATAAAACTGCACAAAAGAGACTTGCCATCTTTGGTGAAAGTGCTATAATACGGGACGAAACCCGGAAAAATCCCAATTCCAGAAATGAGGTGCATGGGATGAAAGATGTGAACGATCTGATGCAGGCAATCCTGGAGATGGACGCCGCCCAGCGTAAGGCCAGTGAGAAAGCCAAGGCCGAGCGCACGGCGCGGCTGGCCGCCCTGGATGCCCGCAAGCAGGCGATCGCTGCCGAGTGCGACGCCAAAGCCCAGACGGATGCCGAAGCTGCCGCCAAAGCAGCCGACGCCGCCAACGCCGAGGCCCGCGCCGCCTTAGACAAAGAATGTGAACAGGCTGCCGCCGCCATGACGGCCGCCGCCAAACAGCATGAGGCCGAGTGGACGGCAGAACTGGTACGCCGCGCCCTGGCCCAGGAGGCTGCACAATGAACCACGCGAGCGGCAAAGCCAGCAATGCTGTGCTGGCAAAGGCCCGCGCCCTGTATGGCCGCCGCCTGCGCGCCGAGGATTACCGCCGCTTAACGGATTGCCATACAATGACAGAGCTGGCCAACGAGTTGAAAGCTCTGCCGCTGTACGCCAACACGCTGGCCGAGGTAAACCCCACCTACGCCCGCCGCGCCCAGCTGGAGAACCTGCTGCGGCAAAGCCAGTACGAACGCTTCGACAGCCTGTGCCGGTATGACCGCAGCGCAGGCAGCAGCGTGTACCAGTACTTAACGCTTTGCTGCGAGGTCGACGAGCTGACCGCCGCCCTGCGGTGCCTGGATGCAGGCCGCCCCGGCGATTACCTGTACCGCCTGCCGGACTTTTTGGAACAGCGCTGCAGCATTGATCTGTACGCGCTGGCCAAAGCCACCGATCTGCAAAGCCTTTTGGCTGCGGTACAGGGTACGCCCTGGGCTAAGGTACTGGCCCCGCTGGCCAACGCTAAGCCGGACCGCGGCCTGACCGCCCAGGCGGAACCTCTGATGCAGGAGTACCGCCACCGGGCGCTGGTCGCTATGGCACCCAAGCCCGCCAAGCAGGGCGAGCAGCCCGGCCTGCGGGAGCTGATCGAGCTGGAGTGCGATACCTCGGCGGTGTCCAACGCCGCGCGGCTCATCCGCGTAGGGGCGCCTGCCACCACGGTGCGCAACGCCTGCCGCCGAGATTGCAGCGCCCTGACGGCCGCCGAGTGGGACTACCTGCTGGCCTCGCCGGATCTGCCTGCTTTCAAGCAGCGGTTTGCCCAAACCAGTTACGGCCCGCTGTTGGCTCACCACGATTACACCGTGCTGAAGGAAGGCTTCTTCCGCTACCGCACCGATTGGTGCCGCAAGTGGCTGCGGTTCTCCACCGAGCCCACGCTGGTCATGATGTGCTACATCTGGCTGGCCCAGTGCGAGGTGTGGAACCTGAACCACATCATCGAGGGCGTGCATTACAAGCTGCCCGCCGAAGAAGTCCTAGCCCTGCTGATCGGCTACGACGAACACGATTGAAAGGAGTGTGAACGGATTGGTTGAAAAGATGAAGCTGGTGCGGGTACAAGGCACCCTGCCCCAGCTGAACGATTTCCTGGATGCCTGCTGTATGGACGGCCGGTTTGACCTGGAACCTGCCACCCGTTATATGTCGGATTCGCTGGGATACGCCGCCCTCAACGAGGAAAACCCCTATCCCGCCACCCGCGACCAGATCGAGACTATGGCGAAAGAGGCTGGCATGGAACTGCATAAAGAGCAGCGCCACACCGACCCGCCGGACGAGGAAGCCAAAGCCTATTTGAGCGACCTGCTGGAGCAGATCGATGACCTGTGTGCCGAGCGCCAGGGCCTGCTGGACCAGCAGAAGCTCTGCGAGGACGGCATCGCCCAGTACAGCCACTTCCTGAACCTGAAAGTAAATGTGGATGAGATCCTGGATTGCCAGCACGTCAAGGTGCGGTTCGGTTTCCTGCCCACCGAAGGCTACAACAAGCTGATGAGCAACTACGCCGATGATCCCTATATCCTGTTTGTAGAGTGCACCCAGACCAAGACCGGCTACTGGGGCATCTACCTGACCCCCCGCGAGAAAGCGCTGGAGACCGACGGCATCTTCTCGATGCTGTATTTCGAGCCGGTGCGTGTGCCCGGTGCGGCCGGTTCCCCTGCCGAGATCATCGAGCATTTTAAAGAGAACCTGGAAGTTGTCAAAAAGTCGGTGGATGATGTCAACGCCCGCATCGCGGCTTTGTGGCATGACCACGAAGCCAAGGTGCAGATGCTGTACGACACGGTGCGCTACTACGCCGCTATGTACGACCTGCGCCGCATGGCTGCCGTGAAAGGTTCCCATTTCTTCTGCGTCGGCTGGGTCCCGGCGCCGGATGTGGAGGAGATCGCCGGCAAGGCGCGGGCAGTTAAAGACCTGCGCGTTACCGTGGACGGCCCCGAGGCCGCCGGTAAGATGACGCCCCCCACCAAACTGAAGAACCCCTGGTGGAGCCGCCCTTTTGAGTTTTTCGTCGAGATGTACGGTCTGCCCGCCTATGGCGAGACAGATGTCACCGGCTTCGTAGCGCTCACCTTCACCGTGCTGTTTGGCATGATGTTTGGTGATGTCGGGCAGGGCATCGTGCTGGCGCTGTTCAGCACCTTTATGTGGAAGGTCAAGCACAACGACCTGTTCCATCTGATGATCCCCTGCGGCATCTCCAGTACGATCTTCGGCCTGGTCTATGGTTCCTTCTTCGGCTATGAGGATGCCCTGGACCCGCTCTACCACGCCATTGGCATGGCAGGCAAGCCCGTTTCGGTCATGGATTCCATCACCGGCATCCTGATGGTCGCCGTTTACATCGGCGTTGTCCTGGTGCTGGCGGCCATGGTACTGAACATGTACACCCACGCCCGCCACAAGGAGTGGGGTGAGTTCATCTTCTCCCCCAACGGTCTGGTGGGTGTCATCACCTACCTGTGCGGTGTGGATCTGGCCAGCGCTTACATGGGTGCGTTCACCTTCCTGCCGCAGGTGGTGGCCGCCATCGGCATGGTAGCGGGCCTGGTCCTGCTGCTGTTCGCTGAGCTGCTGGCCCCCATGGTGGAAGGCAAGCCCTGGAAACCTGCCGGCGGCATGGGCAACTACCTGATGCAGAGCGTGTTTGAACTGTTGGAGACGGTGCTGAGTTACCTGTCCAACACGATCTCCTTCCTGCGTGTGGGTGCGTTTGTCATCGTGCATGCCAGCATGATGATGGTCGTCTTTACGCTGGCCGGCACGCCCAACAATATGCTGGTGGTCATCCTGGGCAACATCGTGGTCATCTGCCTCGAAGCGCTGCTCTCCGCCATCCAGGGCATCCGTCTGGAGTTCTACGAGATGTTCAGCCGTTGCTACAAAGGCGGCGGCCGCAAGTTTACCGCGTTTAATATCAAAAAGGCGTAAATATCCGCATTTGTCTGTAGGGGCGGATGCTCGCATCCGCCCGCGGGTCGATGCGAGCATCGACCCCTACATAGAGGGAATTTCACAAAATAAAAATCATGGAGGGTATTCTTATGAAAAGCAAATTCAACAAGCTGTTCGTTACCATTCTGCTGGTTGTGGCTGTGACCTGCTGCGGCGCTTTCGGCGTCCTGGCTGCTGACAACACCGACGAGGCCGCTGCCGCCGCTTCCACTACCGAGACCACCGAAACCAACACCGACAATGACCACAACTCCTCCCTGAGCATCGGCCTGGTGGCTGCTGCTTTGGCAACCGGTCTGGCCGGTATCGGCGGCGGCATGGCTGTCGCTTCCGCTGCCCCCGCTGCTATCGCTGCCAACAGCGAGAACGAAAAGACCTTCGGTAAGAGCCTGATCTTCGTGGCCCTGGGTGAATCCATCGCCCTGTACGGCCTGGTCATCTCCATCATGATCCTGAGCAAGCTGGTGTAAGGCCATGCGGTTCTTTCTCATCAGCGATAACTCTGACGCCATGAACGGTCTGCGTCTGGCCGGTATCGAGGGCACCGTGGCCCGCAGCGAAGCCGACCTGCGCCAGGCGCTGGAAAACGCCGCCAAGCAGCCCGACATCGCTGTGCTGCTGGTGACCGAAAAGATCGCCGAGACCTACACCGAGGTGTTGGACAGCGCCCGTGCCAAAGGTACGCCGCTGCTCATCACTGTGCCTTCCACCGGCGGCGGTGCTGCCGGTAAGGACCGCCTGACCCGCTATATCCGCGAGGCCATCGGTGTTAAAATCTAAGAGGTGTGACCATGAATGAATTAGATACCCGCGCCGAGCGGTTCCTGGAATCGATCCGCGCCGAGGGCGAAGCCGCCTGCGCCGCCATCCGCACCGAGACCGATGCCGAGATCGACCGCCAGTTGGACGAGGCACGCCAGGCCCAGCAGGCCAAGGCCGAGCATACGCTCCACTTTGAGACAGAGCGTGCCCGCACCCGCGCCAACCGTGAGCTGAGCGCCGCCCGCATGCAGGCCCGCGCCAAGCTGGCCGCACAGCGCCAGCAGATCGCAGCCGATGCCTTTGCCGCTGCCCGCACGCAGCTGGCTGCCTTTGCCGCCGGTAAGGACTACGCCGCCTGGCTGCAAGCCAGCGCTGCCGCCCTGGCCGAGACCATGGGCGAGAGCGGCACCCTGTACGCCCGCACCGCCGACCTGCCCCTGCTGCAGGGCAAGCTGCCCGCCGGTGTGGCCCTGACTGCCGATGACACCATCACCCTGGGCGGCCTGCGCGCTGCCAACCCCGCCACCGGCCTGGCTGCTGATGATACGCTGGAAGCCCGCCTGGACGCCCAGCACGACTGGTTCCTGCAGAACGCAGGGCTGGAGATCACGATTTGAGGGGCAAAGCTATGGAAAATAAAATTTACAGCATCAACGGCCCCGTTGTTACCATCAAGGGCAAAACCGACCTGGCTATGATGGAAATGGTCTATGTGGGCAAATCCCGCCTGGTAGGCGAGGTCATCCGCATGAACGATAAAGAGACCACCATCCAGGTTTACGAGGAGACCGGCGGCCTGAAAGCCGGCGAGCCAGTCGAAAGCACCAGCGGCCCGCTGTCCGTTACGCTGGGCCCCGGCATCCTGCGCAATATCTACGATGGCATCCAGCGCCCGCTGCCCGCCATCGAGAGCCATATGGGCAGCTTTATTGAGCGCGGCGCCCACGAGCCTTCTCTGGACACCGCCGCCAAGTGGGATGTGACCGTCAACGTTAAAGCAGGGGATACCCTGACCGGCGGCCAGATCTACGCCACCTGCCCCGAGACCCCGGCCATCCAGCACCGCTGCATGGTCCCGCCGGAGGTTTGCGGTACCGTGACCTGGGCTGCCGAGAACGGCAGCTACACCGTCAACGACCCCATCGTCAAGCTGACCGACGCCAAGGGCAGGGAACACACCCTGACCCTGTGCCAGAAGTGGCCTATCCGTACCCCGCGCCCGGCGGCCGAGCGTATGACCTCGCCCCGCCCGCTGATCACTGGTCAGCGTGTTATTGATACCATGTTCCCGCTGGCCAAGGGCGGTGCCGCTGCCATCCCCGGCGGTTTCGGTACCGGCAAGACCATGACTCAGCACCAGATCGCAAAGTGGTGCGATGCCGACATCATCATCTACGTCGGCTGCGGCGAACGCGGCAACGAGATGACCCAGGCCTTGCAGGAGTTCAGCGAACTGGTGGACCCCCGCACCGGCAAGAGCCTGATGGACCGTACTGTGCTGATCGCCAACACGTCCAACATGCCAGTTGCCGCCCGTGAGGCTTCTATCTACACCGGTATCACGCTGGCCGAGTACTACCGCGACATGGGCTACCACACCGCCATGATGGCTGACTCCACCTCCCGTTGGGCCGAGGCCCTGCGTGAGATCAGCGGCCGTCTGGAGGAGATGCCTGCCGATGAAGGCTACCCCGCCTACCTGCCCAGCCGTCTGGCGGAGTTCTACGAGCGTGCCGGTTATGTCAAGACGCTGAACGGTGCCGAAGGTTCCGTCTCCGTCATCGGCGCTGTCAGCCCCCAGGGCAACGACTTCTCCGAGCCTGTCACCCAGAACACCAAGCGTTTCACCCGTTGCTTCTGGGCACTGGATAAGTCCCTGGCTTACGCCCGCCACTATCCGGCCATCAACTGGAACGATTCTTACAGTGAATACTTGGGCGACCTGGGCAGCTGGTACTACGATAACGTCGGCCATGACTTTATGTCCTGCCGTGAGCGCGTCGCCAACCTGCTGCTGCAGGAAAATAACCTGATGCAGATCGTCAAGCTGATCGGCTCGGACGTGCTGCCCGACGACCAGAAATTGACCATCGAGATCGCCCGTGTTATCCGCGTCGGCTTCCTGCAGCAGAACGCTTTCCACGCCGTGGATACCTACGTGCCGCTGGAAAAGCAGCTGAAGATGATGGAGACCATCCTGTACCTGTACGATAAGTGTGCAGCGCTGGTCGCCAAGCAGGTGCCGGTCAGCCGTCTGCTGGCCACCGGCCTGTTTGATGAGCTGGTCAAAATGAAGTATGAGGTGCCCAACGACGACTTCTCGAAGCTGGACGCCATGCAGAAAGACATCGATGCCAAACTGGCCGCTGTGGCCCAGGGCTGATGAGGAGGGAATAACATGATTCTGGAACATATCGGACTTTCCCAAATCAACGGCAGTCTGGTCGTGCTGGACGGCGTAAAAGGCGTGCAGTATGATGAAATGGCCGAGCTGCATCTGGATGACGGCTCCACCCGCGTGGGCCGTGTGGTTGAGGTCGAAGGCGACCGCTGCATCATCCAGGTGTTCGAGGGCACCCGCGGCTTAAGCCTGGTCAACAACCGCACGGTGCTGACCGGCCATCCCATGATGATGGACCTCAGCCCCGAGCTGCCCGGCCGTGTGCTGGACGGCCTGGGCCGCCCCATCGACGGTCTGGGCGACATTTACCCCACCGCCCGTCGCGATGTCAACGGCGCACCTATCAACCCCGTCAGCCGTGTGTATCCGCGTAACTACATCCACACCGGCATTTCTTCCATCGACTGCCTGGCCACGCTGATCCGCGGCCAGAAGCTGCCCATCTTCTCCGGCTCCGGCATGAAGCACAACGAGCTGGCCGTCCAGATCGTCCGTCAGGCCAGCGTGGCCGATGGCTCGGACTTCGCCATCGTCTTTGCCGCTATGGGCGTCAAAAACGACGTTGCCGCCTACTTTCGGGAGTCTTTCGAGAGCTGCGGCGCGATGGAGCGCGTGGTCATGCTGCTGAACCTGGCCAACGACCCCATCATCGAGCGTATCATCACCCCGCGCGCCGCCCTGACGGTGGCCGAGTACCTGGCCTTTGACCTGAACAAGAACGTGCTGGTCATCTTGACCGATATGACCAGCTATTGCGAGGCTCTGCGCGAGTTCTCCTCCTCCAAGGGCGAAATCCCCGGCCGTAAGGGTTTCCCCGGCTACCTATATTCTGACCTGGCCAGCCTGTACGAGCGCGCCGGTATCATCAAGGGCAGCAAGGGTTCTGTCACCCAGATCCCCATCCTGACCATGCCCGGCGACGACATCACCCACCCCATCCCCGACCTGACCGGTTATATTACCGAGGGCCAGATCGTGCTGGACCGTGGTATGGACGCCACCGGCCTGTATCCGCCGGTCTCCGTGCTGCCCAGCCTGTCCCGTCTGATGAAGGACGGCATCGGCGCCGGTTACACCCGCGAGGATCACGTCACCCTGTCCAACCAGCTGTTTGCCTGCTACGCTAAGGTGCAGGATGCTAAGGCTTTGGCCAGCGTTATCGGCGAGGAAGAACTTTCCGAGTCCGACAAGCAGCTGATGGCCTTTGGCCGTGCCTTTGAGCAGGAGTTCATCGGCCAGGGCAACACCGACCGCACCATGGAGCAAACGCTGGACCTGGGCTGGGAGCTGTTGGCTGCACTGCCCCGCGCCGCGCTGGACCGCTGCGATGATGCTACGCTGGACAAGTACTACGAGCCTGCCAAGGCCCGCATTGCCAAGCACGCAAAGCAATAAAAGGAGTTTACCATGGCACAGCAGGTTTTCCCCACAAAATCAAACCTGATGGCTACCAAGCGCAGCCTGGCGCTGGCGGAGCAGGGCTATGACCTGATGGACCGCAAGCGCAACATCCTTGTGCGCGAAATGATGCAGCTCATCGACCGCGCCGCAGGCATCCAGGACCGCATCTCGGCTGCCTACGCCGAGGCGTATGACGCCCTGCAGAAAGCCAACATCATGCTGGGCTCGGTGGGGGAGTACGCCGGCGGCGTGCCCGTAGAGCACGGCCTGCGGCTGAGCACCCGCAGCGTCATGGGCGTGGAACTGCCCACCCTCTCGCTGCAGACGACCTCGCCTTTGGGCATTTATTATGACCTGGAGTCCACCAACGGCACGCTGGATGTGGCCTACCTTAAATTCAACGAGGTCAAGACCCTGACGGTGGAGCTGACCGAAGTGGAGACCAGCGTCATCCGCCTGGCCGAGGCCATCCAAAAGACCCAGAAGCGTGCTAACGCCCTGGGCAACGTCCAGATCCCCCAGATGCAAAAGACCATCAAGTCCATCGACGAGGTGCTGGGCGAGCGCGAACGCGAAGAATTCAGCCGCCTGAAAGTCATCAAGGCCCAAAAAGAAAAACAGGCTGAAGAAGCCTGATTTTCCCTGATTTTGCAGATAAAAAGACCGCCCGATTTTGCGCCGGGCGGTTCTTTTTTTGCTGTTTTTTAAAAACCGCCAAAATCTGGCAAAAACCTCTTTCCAAAGGCATAAAAACTTGCTATAATCAAGAATGTCTGCCCCAATGCGGGGGTGTTGTGTAAGGAAAAATTGAGGAAATCGGAACCATGAAAAATGCAAAAACCCTGACCGAGGGGCCGCTGGCGAAGCAAATCCTCCTCGTCAGCCTGCCGCTGGCCCTGTCCAACCTGCTGCAGGTGCTGTTCAACATGTCAGACGTGGCGGTCGTCGGGCGGTTTGCTGGGTCTACGGCGCTGGGCGCGGTGGGGTCCACCAGTATCTTTGTCACGCTGTTCACCGGCTTTTTGATCGGCCTGAGCAACGGCATCAACGTGCTGGTGGCCCGCTTTTACGGCGCCAAGCACCCGGGCGATGTCAAAAAGACCGTCCATTCGGCACTCATCATCAGTTTTATTGCGGGTGTCATTCTGCTGTTTGTCGGCCTGCTGGGGTCGCCTGCGCTGCTGGAACTGCTCAACACCAAGCCGGACCTGCTGCCCGGTGCCATTTTGTACCTGCGCGTGTACTTTTTGGGTATGCCCGCCCTGGCGCTGTATAACTTCGGCAACGCGGTGTTCAGTGCCATCGGTGACACGAAAAAACCGCTGGTCTACCTGTCCATCGCCGGTGCGCTGAACATCGTCCTCAACTTGTTTTTCGTTATCGTCTGCCAGCTCAACGTTATGGGCGTGGCGCTGGCCAGTGCCATCTCCCAGTGCGTGTCTGCCGGGCTGATTCTGCGCGCACTGACCAAAGTGCAGGATTGCTACGCACTGAACCTGCACGCTATCAAGCTGGACCTAGGTATGACCAAGCGCATCCTGCTGCTGGGTGTGCCTGCCGGGTTCCAGAACGCAGTTTTTGCCATCGCCAACCTGTTCATCCAGGCGGGCGTCAACTCCTTTGACTCGCTGATGGTCAAGGGCAACTCGGCCGCTGCCAATGCCGACGCCATGATCTACGACGCTATGGCCGCCTTCTACATGGCCTGTGCCAGCTTCATGAGCCAGAACTACGGCGCGGGCAAGGTCGACCGCGTGAAGAAAAGCTACTTCATCAGCCTGGCCTACGGCTTCGGTGTGGGCCTGGTGCTGGGCGGCGGGCTGCTGCTCTTCGGGCGGCAGTTCCTCGCGCTCTTCACCACCGAGCCGGACGTCATCGATGCCGGCATGAAGCGCATCATGGTCATGGGCCTGGCCTACTGCATCTCTGCCTTTATGGACTGCACCATCGCCGCCTCCCGGGGCCTTGGCAAAACCGTGGTACCGACCATCATCGTTATTATGGGGTCCTGCGTCTTCCGCGTGGCGTGGGTCTACACGATCTTCGCCTGCTTCCACACCATTCCGGCGCTGTATCTGCTCTACCCCTGCTCCTGGGCGTTGACGGGCTTTGCCGAAATTATCTACTTCATCCACTGCTACAAACAATCGATGAAGATTTTCGATCAGCAGCCGGTGACGGCGTAACAACGCATATTGTAAACAAGTCAAACGGGGCTGGCATCGCACAGGCAACAGGCAACGCCAGTCCTGTTTTGACAGATGTTGTCTTTTTCCCCCGGCGGGAGTATAATCGGGGGTGTATTTTGTTGCCTTGGGGAGGTCGTCTATGAAAAAAATCTTGCGGTATCTGCGCAGCAGCCTGGGGTACCTGTATGTCTGCTTTAAATGGGTGATCCTGGCTGCGCTGGTGGGCTGTGTAGTGGGGCCGTTTGGCGCAATGTTTGGACTGGCGCTCAACAAAGCGACCGTCCTACGCACGGCTGACCCGCAGTTGATCTATCTGCTGCCGCTGGGCGGCCTGGTCATCGTGTTCCTGTACCAGCATTTTGACCCTGATGGCGGCGGCTCCACCAACCAAATTTTTGTTGCGGTGCGGGAGCATAAGCCGCTTTCCCTGCGTACCGCCCCGCTCATCTTTGTAACCACCGTCATCACCCATTTGTTCGGCGGTTCCAGCGGCCGTGAGGGCGCCGCTCTGCTGCTGGGGGGGTCACTGTCCGGGCAGATTGGCAGGAGACTGCAGATGGAGGCCCGGGACTGCCGCCTGATGACCACGTGCGGCATGGCGGGGGCGTTTTCCGCTGTATTTGGTACGCCGCTGGCCGCTACCGTATTTACGCTGGAAGTCGTCGACGTCGGCTCCATGCAGTACGCAGCGCTGCTGCCCTGCCTGATCTCGGCGCTGATCGGCGTGTGGATCAGCAGCGGCATGGGGCTGGCCCCCACCGCCTTTGCGGTGGCCGACTATGCCGCCCCTACGCCGGACAACCTGATCCGCGTATTGCTGCTGGGCCTGCTGCTGGCCGTGTTGAGCATTGCTTTCTGTGAGGTGATCCACGCCGCGCCGAAGCTGTATAAAAAGCTGTTCCCCAATGCCTATCTGCGGGTGGTGGTCGGCGGTGCGCTTATCATCGCGCTGACCACCCTGCTGGGCACCACCGATTACAACGGCGCGGGCGCCAATGTTATTGCAGCCGCCATCGCCGGGCAGGCGGTGCCGTATGCTTTCCTGCTCAAGATGCTGTTCACCAGCATCACACTGGGGGCCGGGTTCAAGGGCGGCGAGATCGTACCCATCTTCTTCACCGGCGCGACCTTTGGTTGCGCGGTGGCCCCGCTGCTGGGGCTGGCCCCCGGCCTGGGCGCGGCGCTGGGCATGGTGGCGCTGTTCTGCGGCTGTACCAACAGCCCGCTGGCGTCCATCTGCCTGGCCATTGAGGTGTTCGGCGGGCAGAACATTGAGCTGTTCGCCCTGGCCTGTGCCGTCTCCTACATGATGTCCAGCTACTTCAGCCTGTATCGCGAGCAGCACTTCCTCCACTCCAAACTGCGTGTGGTGGGCGTGCAGCGCGTCCACGGCAAATGGTCGGAGACCGATTCCGACGCGGAAAACTGATTTTCTGTCATTGTACAGCCAGGGAAAGTGTGATATAATAAATCTTTAAAGGGTAGGACAGGGAGAATAGGCTATAAAGGGGCGAATGGATATGAAGTTTGAAAAGCATTGCTGGGCTGAGATCGATCTGGATGCACTGCGCCACAATTTCGCATACATCAGGCAGGCGGTCGGCGGGCCGGTCTGCGCCGTTGTCAAGGCCGATGCCTACGGCCACGGTGACGTAGCCACCGCCAAGACGATACAGCAGGCAGGCGTTGCCGGTTTTGCGGTAAGCAGCTTGGGCGAGGGGCATCATCTGCGCCACCATGGCATTACGATACCCATCCTGATCCTGGGTTATGCCGACCCTGCCCACGCTGCAACGCTGGCGGAGGATGATATTGCCACCGCCTGCTTCTCCACGGAGTACGCCCAGGCGCTTTCGGCCGCTGCTGTGCAGGCCGGGGTGCGGGTAAAGGTTCATATTAAAATCGACACCGGTATGGGCCGCATCGGCTTTGCGGTACGCTCGGGTTTCGAGGAGACCATCCGTGAGGTCGAGGCACTGTATGCTTTGCCGGGCCTTGCGATCTGCGGCATCTTCCAGCATTTTGCCGTGGCAGACAGCGATGCACCGGATGACCTGGCCTATACGGAGGAACAGTATGACCTGTTTACCCGCGTGGTGGACCGCCTGCAGGCGGATGGCTATGCCACCGGCACGGTGCACTGCGCCAATTCGGCCGCGCAGCTGCGCCACCCGGAATGGCGGCGGGATATGACCCGCGCAGGCATTATCCTGTATGGGCTGGACCCCAGCGAGGATGCCCACTTCCCGGAGCTGCAGCCTGCCCTTTCTCTGCATTGTATCGTCACTTTTGTGAAAGAGCTGCAGCCCGGCCAATGTGTGAGCTACGGCCGGACCTTCACGGCGGACCACCCCATGCGGGTGGCAACGGTTTGTGTCGGCTATGCTGACGGCTATCCCCGCGCCCTGTCCGGTGGGCAGGGCCAGGGCGTTATGAGCATACACGGCCGTCCCGCCCCCGTGGTGGGCCGTGTCTGCATGGATCAAACGCTGGTGGACGTTACCAACATCCCGGAGGTAAAAATGGGGGATGAAGTGGTGGTATTTGGCCCCGGTGCAGGGGATACCGCCGACACCATCGCGAAAAAGACCAACACCATCAACTATGAGATCGTATGCGGCCTGGCACGCCGCGTGCCCCGCGTATATAAAGAAAACGGCACCGTCTGTAAGATCTGGAACGATTTGGAGGAAACCTGATGGCCCGCAAAAATGTCCGAAATTTCTGCATTGTTGCCCACATTGACCACGGCAAATCCACCTTGTCTGACCGCATGCTGGAGTTGACCGACAGCGTCGACAAGCGCACCATGACGGACCAGGTGCTGGACAACATGGAGCTGGAAAAGGAGCGCGGCATCACCATCAAGGCCCGCGCCGTGACTATGCGCTATAAGGCCGACGACGGCGAGACCTACGAGTTCAACCTGATCGACACCCCGGGCCATGTGGACTTCCAGTACGAGGTCAGCCGCAGCCTGGCCGCCTGCGAAGGCGCGGTGCTGGTGGTGGACGCCAGCCAGGGCGTGGAGGCACAGACGCTGGCCAACTGCTACCTGGCGCTGGACCACGACCTGGAAGTGGTGCCCATCCTGAACAAGATCGACCTGCCCAGCGCCGACCCCGACGCCGTGGCAAAAGAGGTTGAGGACGTCATCGGTCTGCCCTGCATGGAAGCACCCCGCGTTTCGGCCAAGCTGGGCATCGGCGTTAAGGACGTGCTGGAATGTGTGGTCCGCGATATTCCCGGCCCCACCGGCGACCCCGACAAGCCACTGAAAGCACTGATCTTCGATTCCATCTATGACAGCTACAAGGGCGTTATCGTCTACGTGCGCGTCTTTGATGGCACCGTCAAGCCCGGCGATACCATCCGTCTGATGAGCACCGGCGCGGAGTTCCAGCTGGTGGAAGTCGGCCGCATGGGTGCCACTCAGCTGAGCCCCTGTGAGAAGCTGGAGGCTGGCGAGGTCGGCTACCTGACCGCCAGCATCAAGACCGTGCGGGATACCCGTGTGGGCGATACTGTTACGCTGGCCAATAACCCCACGCCGGAGCCGATGCCCGGTTTCCGCACCGTCACCCCGATGGTGTTCTGCGGCATCTACCCGGCAGACGGCGCCGACTACCCAGACCTGAAGGACGCACTGGAAAAACTGCAGCTCAACGATGCATCGCTGAGTTTTGAGCCGGAAACCAGTGCCGCCCTGGGCTTTGGCTTCCGCTGCGGTTTCCTGGGCCTGCTGCACATGGAGATCATCACCGAGCGGTTGGAGCGTGAGTTTGACCTCGATCTTATCACCACGACGCCGGGCGTCCAGTACCGCCTGACCCTGACCGACGGCACGATAGAGGTCATCGATAACCCCTCGGCCTACCCCGACCCGACCCGCATCGTCAAGTCTGAGGAGCCATTCGTCAATGCCCACATCTACACCCCCAACGATTACGTCGGCCCGCTGATGGACCTCTGCCAGGCCAAGCGCGGCGTGCTCATTGACATGAAGTATATGGATGAAACGCGCGTGGACCTGCATTACCAGATACCTTTGGGCGAGATCGTCTACGACTTCTTTGACGCCATCAAGTCCCGCAGCCGCGGCTACGCCAGCTACGACTATGAGTGGGAGGACTGGCACGAGAGTAAGCTGGTTCGTCTGGACTTTTTGCTCAACGGCGAGGTGGTGGACGCGCTGTCCATGATCGTTTTCGCTGACAACGCCTACGCCAAGGGCCGCCGCATCTGCGAGAAGCTGAAGGAGAACATCCCCCGCGCGCTGTTTGAGATCCCCATCCAGGCGGCCGTGGGCGGCAAGGTCATTGCCCGCGAGACCGTCAAGGCCATGCGCAAGGACGTGCTGGCCAAGTGCTACGGCG
>OLNS01000338.1_pt1 | contig 43574 bp, 38 predicted proteins | sample 1673031 | NCBI WGS metagenome assembly OLNS01 (sample SAMEA3136748, study PRJEB25190) | human gut metagenome | biome: human gut; feature: human-associated habitat; material: faeces | place: Austria | collected 2013
ACATATATACACTAACACGCATCAAGTTTTTGGCGCCGCTGCCGGGGACACAAGGATTTTAAGAAAGTTAGGAATCAACGGCCTAATCATTTTTTCTATTTTCTTTTTATATTCGTAAGTCCCGATCATAATTCCTTCACAGATCAACATCAGACCTGTCAGAGTTTTTATATCTGCGCTGTCCCCGGTCTTGACCGTCATGCTTTTTTGTTTAGCTTCCGGTGCCTGATATCTGTTCACAAAAACAGGGTCAACTTTCTCGCCTTTTGCATTGTATGCGATAATAAGTGACTGTAGCGTATCTGTCTGTTCATTTCTCATAATATAGACTTCCAGGGAATACTCGGACTGGTCATATGTCCAGTTTTTTCCATCACCAGCCACCTGGCTGATCGTATATCTGTACACCCCCGGCTTTTCATACTGAATTTGAAATGCATCTTTCTTTGTTTCTGTTAGCTGAACTTTTGAAATCTTCGGCATCGGACTTTGTTCATCATTTTGTTTTAATAGAAACGAAAATATTTCGTTTTGTTGCGAGTTTCCAGTAATTTTTAATTTCACAGGAATATTGACCGTTATCTGCTCCTGTGTATTCTCTACCGCTGTCACATGATTTGTTTCTACATCTGCCATCTGGTTTTCTTCTGCACTTGCCGCATGAATTTTCACTGAAGATAACATCGCTGTAGATATCAGTGCAAAAACTACCATTACCAGCCACATTTTACATTTTCCACACATACTTGCCTTCTCTTGTATATTTATCCCCCGCATTTTCTCATTCATTTTCCATCTCCACATATACTTTTCCACTTCCTTCCTCCGAAGCACTGCTGTGCACAATCCTGCATATGAGAACATGTCTTGCATTTGTTCCGCTTGTAGAACAGGTCGACAGTGCTACCATCTGATCTTCCGTCGTAAGTTCTTCTCCTCTTGTATACTGCGCCTGTTCATAAATGCGTTTCAAAAGCTCCTGCCTTTCCGATACATTATCCCACTGGGTTCGATAAATATATTTGTCATATGCATCTACTGTAAGAAACGCAGTTGTTTCCAGGTATAGCACCCGGTCCGGCAGATAAATTTTCCCAGTTGTATTTTTCCGAAAAAGTGTCTCATCACTATATTTATCCAGATCACCGAACATTTTTCCTGCCTGCATATGATGCCCCATAAGTACCATATATGGATCTGTAAACTTCCGATTATTCTGCCAGTCCAAAAAGATACTTCCGGATATCTCCGGATTTCCAAGTGCATCCTTATCCAGATATTCAAAATTGTCCTCTCCCTGAACTATTGGATAGTCGATTCCTGTATGATCCATAACAATCCATCCACATACATCCGGATTCATAGCCATAAGCTGACTGAAATTATAAGAAAGTCCTTCTGCCTCGTCTGGTTTATATTCCACCATCGTTTTCAGTGCATTTTCCGAGCCATCTAAGATGCTCCAGTTGTCCCACAGCGCATAACCGGCATAGGCGAGGCAGCATAAAAAAATAACTGCCGCCACGCCATTTACAACCATATCAAGCCCTTTAGTCAGATAATACTCCGGCGTTCGTTCCATCCTTAGATTCTTTTACGACGGAAAAATACGAGGCATCCACCGAACGCTGCTGCAAATGCAAGAAGGACTGGGGCAAAATGAAGGATCACACCTGTCGGTGGAGTAACTGTGTCAATATTGGTGTAAGCAACTGTGTTTGTTTTATCCAGATTAATTGTTCCATTTGCACTCTTACTTTCAACTGCATTTTCACCATTCACACTGACATTTGTTGTATCATACCCTTTTGAGTCAATTTCGTTTACAGTATAGTCTGCCCCTGCCGGAAGGTTTTTAATTTCAAATGTCTCACCGTGTTTCAGTGTAAATGTAGTTTTCTCTCCATTTGTCACTGTAACATCTGCTTTGTTTGTAGAATAAGTTCCGTCAATTCCATTCACAACAACAGTAAAAGTGAACTCATCATTTTTATTTGCAGCACTTCCGGAAACAGTTTTTGTTATTTTCAAAGATTCTGCATCAGCTTCTGTATTTTCAAATCCTGCCCCTTCACTTTTCTGATTGGTTGCCGCACTCGTTGTTGCAATGCCTGACACCTTTAAATTTCCTGTCTGGGATCCGTTGTCTTCTGTCTCCCATACAACCTGAACATCTAACAAATAAGACTGATCAGAATATGCAATATTGGGATTGTGTCCCGGATTCTCTCTTAACATGAAGTGATATAACCCCGGAGCTGTAAATCTAATTCCGTCAAATAACTCATCATAAGACAATGTTTCACTGGAGCTTGCTCCGCCTGCTGCCTTTGTCTTCCATGCTGATGTAATCTGCGCCGTCTTTGTAGCATTATTCTGTGTCATTTCACTTCCATTAAATGTCGGTGTGCTCGAAGCATTGGTTCCGATTGCATCAGAACCTGTGTACTCTAATGCAAAATCAAATGTTTCTGAATCATTGAGTAATCCATTTTCTGCAACTGACCAGGTATTGGTAATCTGCCTTCCAGGGCCAGAATATCCATTAACACTAATTCCCTGTGTTTGCGAATTCGCTGCAAATGCAGTTAATGACATACCCATAAGCATTGCTGTGGACAGCATAGATGCTACCAGTTTTTTAGTAAACTTTTTCATACCTTACATTCCTTTCCATATTCTAAAGCAACTTTTTTATTTCTTTTTTGATTATATATTTCTTCTTCGAATCACAGTGATAACAAGTCCCCGGATCTCGTTTTTCGATACTGCTCCCAGTGTCCTGCTGTCTCTGGACACACTGTGGTCATCATTTAAAATATAATATTGCTGACTTTTAAGCGTTACTTTTCCTGTACCATTTTCATTTCCCGGGTTATACATATCTTCCTGGTTTATATCTGCCTGTGTATAACCATTTATGACAAGCTGCCCGTCCTTCGTAATTTCCACTGTCTCACCAGGCATCGCCGCAATTCTTCCGACCATCTCTACTCCTCGCTTTTCATATACGACTACATCACCTCCCGTATATGAGTCCTGCAGGCGGTAGTATAATAACAGATCTTTGTCACCGATTGCCGGTTTCATATCGCTTCCATACTCAAATGTCACTCCGAACACACACCTGAACAGAAGCACAAGAAAGACCGCAAGAAATGCTGCTTTTCTAAGATCACTGCCACGAAGCTTTCGAAGTATCGTTCGCTGCCTTCTTTGCCGGATTACCTCTTCCGTACTACCTGCCCGGTTAGATTGTATACTCTGCTCCATGTTTCTCCTTTAATTGCATGCGAAACTTTTCTTCCTGGATAAAAAAGACTCTACGATACATTTCGTCCAGAATCAGAAGCTTATCCCACACTTCCTGTTCATCAACCAGTCCAAATATTCTGTGAAATTGCATAGTTTCAATAACATGTGCAATATCCTTTACCGATGATGCATGCCTGGCTTTCTGAATCCATTCTTCATTTTTCCTCTTGTTCTTATTCTCCTTTTTGTTCTGTCTCATACATTTCTCTTTCTTCTGGCATATCCATATCCCAATGCCAGCACTGCGATACAAAGAATCAGCACATATGGAAATGTCATCATGGCAATCCCTGTCACCGGCTGCTGCTCCATCTGATTTGTAAATGCTGCTGTAACATTCGTATTGTCAATATTAAGCAGGATGCCATTCTCCTGGTCATATCTCTCATCAGCACCATTTACAGTAACAGAAGCCCAGTAATCTCCACTTTCTTCTTTGATCCTAACGTCTCCAGATGTGATCTGTTGTATCGTAGCTGACTCACCATTTTTCAGAACTACGCTGGCATTTCCTGACTGATCAAATATAATCTGTGAGGCATGTGTCTGTGAACAATTCTGGGTTCCATTATAAATTACATCGAATGTCTTTCCTGCCAATCTGGATGCAGTCAGTGTAAATGTAAAATGTTCGGCTGGATTTGCTGCACTGCCTTTTATAATTTTGGAAATGGTCAAATTGACCGGTGTCACATCTTCTACTTTAATCTTCATCCGGCTCAGATAATAGGTATTCCTCGAAACAGTCCGGTAAGAAAACTTGTTATTTTCCGGATTCACATGATAAATACCTGCATAATCTTTATCTGCCCCATCTGTCTTTGGCGTGATAGTCACCCGCCATATCCGTCCATCTTTGTCGTAGTTCAGAACAATCCGGTCTTTTTCCTCTGTCAGATATTGATAATTCGTTCCACCAAGTGCTTCTTCCACTTTCGTTTTAAAATCTGCATAAGTAACACCTGGAAGCTTTTGTTCATTAGAAGAAATTGCAAATAATGCCTGATCATTCTGATCATATAACTCCACTACATAAACCGGTGGATCTTTCTTCAGAATTCCGTCAATATGCCAGCCATCATTCTCCCGTTTCAGGACATAACCTACAAACATATTGCTTCCAAATACATTTTCAAACTTCTTCTGATCCGTACTGCTCATAGCCTGCAGAATTGCCTGCTCCCAGAGATTCGTGGCATTTTGCACCCGGTTCACAGCATCTGCCTTATCTCCTGGATTCCAAGATTCATCGCTGTCAATGGAATAGTAGATGTACCATGTCTGACCATAGTTTTTTACATAAGTCTTTATTGGCTTTTTATTCAACTGGTCCAAATTCACCGTAACCGTAAAATACGGAGTATTGTTACCCGAAGGTCCAAACTCACCCGCAGTAAAAGCTTGGTTTATCTTTTCTGGTATCGCATTACTGTATCTCAGATATACTTTTGCAGTAATCTTGCCTGTAGCAGGATAAGTATTTGCCTGTACTGCAATATCCTGGTCATCCTGCATCGTATTGTCAATCTGATTTTCATCTATTGTAGTAGCATTTTCCTGATCTGGCATCGCCTCCTCTACAGCCTGTACAGAACTACTGTCTTCCTGTGCATCTGCCGCCAATACCTTCATCTGTGACGGCATCAGAAGGCAGAGCCCGAGGAGTAATGAAATCAAACATCTTCTTCCTCTTTTTTTCATGTCTGTAACTCCCTTTCTGTTTTTCAAAACTTTGTTTTTTCAGCCTGCCTATATATATCCTATGAAGAAAGTTTCCAGATTATTCCTTTTATTAAAAGAAAAAGCTATATGTATACTCCTGTCTCATCACAAGAATACACATATAGCTTTATATCACTACCTTACTCTTTTATTTTGTCTTACCAAAAAGTATCTTCTCAGCGTCTTTTGCTGCTCTTACTGCTGCTTTCATATTCTCATCAGAAGTTCCTGGCGGGACATCACAGTCTCCACTTAATATAAATCTTCCGTCTTGCGCCGCGTCCATACATTCTTTATAACAGAAATCATAAACTTCCTGCTCTGTTCCTTCCATTAACACCGGAACACAAGGGATACTTCCCATCAAAGAAACTTTATCCCCATACTGTTCTTTTACCTTCTTGGTACTTGTATCAGAAATATGCCATGCATCCCCAGATTCTTTCAATACAAGATCAAATCTGTCATCATAAAGTCCACATGTATGTAATACAATCTGTGCTCCATTATCTTTAATTCGTTTCAATGCACGGATATTGCTCTCTGAAATACATTTTTCGTAAGTCTTTCTTGAAATACAGTATCCTCCAAAATTCGGTGTCGGAAACCATAGAAAATCCACACCTGCATCCATAATAATCTTACAGGATTCTACAACTGCATCTTCAACATAATCAGATAACGCACGGAATAATTCAACATTCTTTACCATGGCACGAAATGCCGGTTTTGCTCCCATCAAACTAAAAGCTACTGCTGCCGGAACATGTAAAATAACAAAGATTGGTTCCTCTGGTTCTGTCTCCCGCATCAGTTTTATTGTGTTTACCAAGGTCTTAAGCATCGGACATTTTTCTGCATCGTATGGCGCTAATTTTTTAATATCTTCCATAGAATGAACAACATCCTCACCCATTCCTGTTACATTTCCTTCACTGTCAGGCAGATGACCACCCATCATAGCTGCGATTCCACCGTATGCTCCTGCACAAAGTCCATCATATCCCAATCTCTTTCTTGTTCCGACCATACACTCTGTCATCTTCTCCGGACTCATCAAAACTTCCGGCATCGTATATCCATATTGCATGACCGGTAATGAAAATGCATTCATAATTACCGGAATTCGATCTGCTCCTGTTCCATCTAAAATCGCACGAACAGCTTCTCTTTTTGTCATCATAATTTTTTCCTCCTTACGCTGCTCCTACGAGCCCTTTAGCAAATGCCACCGCTTCAATTGCATTCTTTGTATAACCATCAGCACCTATTTTCTCTGCAAATGCCGGTGAAACCGGAGCACCACCTACCATAACTTTCACCTTGTCACGTAAGCCTTCACCCTTAAGCTTTTCAATCACCTCAGCCATTCCAGGCATTGTTGTTGTCATAAGGGAAGACATACAGATAATATCCACATCGTGATTCTTCACATAATCTACAAATGCATCAGCCGGAACATCTCTTCCAAGATCATAGACCTCAAATCCACCTGTTTCCAGCATAATGCGAACTAGATTCTTGCCAATATCATGTGTGTCTCCTTCTACAACACCGATTACAACTTTCCCGATTGTCTCCTGCGCTGCATCTGGCATTGCTTTTTGAAGTTCTTCAATTCCAGCATACATCGCATCAGAACATACAATCAATTCTGGCACGAAATATTCACCCTCTTCATAAAGATCACTGGCTCTTTTCATACCTTCTACCAATCCGCCCAGCAGTCCTTCCTGTGCATCATATCCTGCTTCCAGATACTCATGCACAACATCAATGACTTCTTCATCTTCCATGTCACATACACAATCTGCCAATGCTTTTAATAATTCTTCTTTTGTCTTCACGTTTTTACCTCCTGAATCTGATTATTATATATATACAAACCATTCAAAACTTTGTATAACCCGACTTTTATTGTATAAGCCCTTCTTCATACAGTCCCTTACATAATTTCCCTTTTTGTGCTCCTCTTCCATATCTCCTCGCTGCATAAATATACGCTTCAATATTTTCACGAGTAGTTCCGATTGGGACCTGACATCCGATTGCAAGACTGAATCCATACGGGCTGTCACTCCCTTTAATCAGACATTCCTGTACTGACTGTATTACATCATCTATTGTTCCGTTCTTCATCACTTCAACTGGTGGAACATTTCCAGATATTTTTACTTTGTCACCAATTGCTGCTTTCAATTCTGCCAGGTCTTCACAATTATCCACACTGAAAGACGGATATCCGACTTCAACAATATCATTCCAGATTTTTTTCGTATGACCGCAAATATGTACTCCCGGAATAGTCCCAGTCAATTCTTTAATGCCATTCAACTGTTTTTGTATGTACGGCTTTGAAAATCTTTGAAATAACTTCGGACTCAATAAATTTGTACTGGTTGCTGGATCTGCCATAGACACAACTACTTTTCCGAAAACTTTTTGATTATATTCTATCCATTTTAAATTACAGTCAACACAAAAATCCAATAACCGATCTGCATTTTCCGGATCTTTTACTAAATCTCTCAGAAAACTGGAAGCATCTCTGATTGCAATTGCAGTAGTCATCGGTCCGGCACCACCTGTAATTACCATTGCCTTTCCATCCATTCTCTCCACTACTTTTTTTGCCATCTCTATTTTCCCTTGCAGGAATTCGTTATTCTCCGGATCAAATTTTAAGTCATCCAGCATATTATAGTCTTTTAAAATAAAATCTGTCAGATAATCAAAATCATTTTCCGGATAAACAGCCGTTGATCCAACTGCTTCTCCTATTCCACGAAGTCCCAACCCGGTATTCGCGTACATTCCGCCTCCGCAGAATTCTTTTTTCGCTCGTTCCGCTACATCAAACTGTACATCCAATGATTCTCTGTACTGCTTTTGTGTATAACCATATATAGAAGCATATGTATCCCCACCTGCTACAGAAAATGGAATTCGATCCACAACCTGTCCCATTGCATACCCTTTCATACGTTCCATGTTGTTCATCGTATCTGGATATTTTTGAATTTCTTCTTTTAACTCTTCATAAGTCATAATTTTTCCAACCCTTTCGCCTTCTACTTCTGGAAACAACCATTTCCTGCTATACAGTTACAAAAAAACGGCACGAAAAAAACAGCTGATAAGCTGTTCTTTCCCCACCGAAAGTTCATTGTTATTCCATATAGCAGGTCTCCTGACTTTGCATCAACCATTATTTTCCCTTCCCCGAAACATTCCGAGTGGTTTATTAAAATAATGTCCGCTTATACAGTAGAGTGAGCTGTTCCAGATTCACACTGGATTCCCTTTTCAATGAATTATAATCATCACTATGCACTCTACATAATTAATTTTAACCCATTCTACTCTCGCCAGCAAATAGCTTGTTTCCATATATGCGCTTTATTATTGTTGTAATCTATAAGGAATTTTTAGTTTTATATTATAGAATCAACCCACATCTGGTATAATAATAAACTTGCTAAATCTGTTTATTTATATGCATTGGATTTTAATATAATTGCAATCAGTCTTGCTACGGATCTTCGAAGCTCACTTTCTTTTAAAGTTCCATTTTTTAACGCAACTCTGATTTGTTCATGATCAGATACCACCCCCGGGCAGATCAGATCATTTCCTGCCTGAATACAAATTTCTGGTCTGGAACATTTTGCATATCCTTCCGGCATCTCATTTGTCGTTCCCCAATCAGTCATGATCAAGCCTTTAAATCCCCATTCGTCACGAGCTATCTTGGTGCAAAGATCATGGCTGTTGGCTGCATGTACTTCGTTAATCAGATTATAAGAAGTCATAATTGCCATCGGCTGTGCTTCTTTCACACAGATTTCAAATCCCTGCAGATAGATTTCCCGCAGTGCACGTTCACTGATAATACTGTCACTGCCGAACCGGTTATCTTCTTGATTGTTGCACGCAAAATGTTTAATAGTCGTTCCAACTCCGACAGTCTCCTGAACCCCTTCCGTCATGCCCGCTGCCATGATGCCTGAAATAAGTGGATCCTCCGAGTAATACTCAAAGTTTCTTCCACACAGTGGATTCCGGTGAATATTCATTCCCGGTGCCAGCCACAATGTAATCTGAAAGATTTCAAGCTCTTTAGCAACCGCACGGCCAACATTTTTCAGAACTTCCATATCCCATGACTGGGCAAGTACAGTTCCAATCGGAAATGCGGTACAGAATTGGTAATATCTCTCTCCTTGTTTCTCATCACTGATTCTAAAAAGTCCGTCTTCCACACTATCAATAAAATCTTGAATTTTTCGTTCACCATTCACAACATCATAGAATTTATTCAAACGTAAACCTGCAGGTCCGTCTGCCAGCGTGATACTTGCAATTCCTTCATCTACTGCCACAAGACTGGTTTCTGCCGCTGCTCCAGGAACTGTAATTCCAGCAGTTCCAATTGTTCCATCTTTTCCGCGTCGGATTGCACCCGTACACATCTGTACACATTGTTCCACAGATAAATGCTCTGCCATTTGCAACGCTTCTTTTTCTAACAGATCATTTTCTATTCCATAGACAATTTCTGTCGTATCCAGCTCTTCTGCTCTCAATGCAATACTTCTTTTTCCGGCTGTCTCCGTTTTCCATTTTGCCTCTTTTTTCAAAAGACTGTCTTCGTTAGGAAATATTTCTTCCAGTTCTTCTTTTCTTAAACAGCTTGCTCTGTCCTGCTCAAGAATGACTGTTTTATCCAGTTCTATACTTGCTTCAACTTTTGCATGTTCGAGCGAATTACCTATCCAGATTCCGTACATTCCCTCTTCCATAATCCAGGCAGACTTTTCTTCGCAATAGCTGGATAACCCTTTCAGCAAAATAGAAAGTTCTATTTTCTGACATTCTCCAGGTTCAAGTGACTTTGTTTTAGCAAATGCCACAAGTCTACGAAATTCTTTTTTTATTTTATTTTGAGGACAAGACGCATAAATCTGTACAACTTCCTTTCCCGCATATCGTTCTCCGACATTCCTTACTTCTACTGAAACTCTGATTTCTCCCGACTTATCCAAATTTCCTGCTTTATATACAATGTTCGTAAGCTTCGTTTCAAAATCCGTATAGGATAACCCGTGTCCAAAGCAATATCTTACAGGTATATCAAATGTATCAAAATAACGATATCCTACATAAATTCCTTCTTTATAGTATTCTTTGTGTACATTTCCATCCATATAAGAAAATGTCGTCGCATTGGGATAATCTTCATATCTAAATGCCCATGTATCAGTCAAATGTCCGCCAAATGTTACTTTTCCAGACACAACATCTGCGAAAGCATTTCCACTCTCCATCCCACATTGTCCCATCTGGATCACAGCTTTTATAGATGAATAACAATCTTTAAATCCAAGGTCAATGATTCCGCCACTGTTAAGTACAAGCACAACATTATCATAGTACTTGCATACTCCGTCTAAAACCTGTAGTTCTTCATCAGACAGGTAGTAATCACCTTTCTCGCATTTGCGGTCTGCGGATTCTCCGGCCGTGCGGCTTATAATATAGAATGCAATATCACATTCATATTTTTTTACCGTCTCCACATCCGGCACACTTCCTGCCGGAATCTGGAACGGATGGCTTGCAAATGTCCGGAAGAAAGCTGCGTGTTCACGGTTACCTGTAATCTCCAGTATCCTGTCACGCCAGGCTTTTTTTTCTATTTCATACAAGCACTTATATTCACTAAGCCAGTCTTCATTTACAATCTCGTATCCTGCATTTTTCATTCCTGCCCATATTGAAATAGTCTCGCGTTCATTTACATCACCGGAACCAGATCCTCCTTTTATAGTCTTTACAGCTCCGCTTCCATATAAAGCAACCTTGCTTCCTGGCTGCAATGGTAAAATATGCTCACAATTTTCTAAAAGAACCATACCTTCTGCTGCAGCTTCTCTTGCTACTCTCCGATTTTGAATCTCATAATCGGAAATCTCTTGGGTTTTCTTTCCTGTATAGATCCTATTCACATTTTTTATCACTCTCATACTTTTCGTACCTCTTCTACTTATTATCACATATATGATAGTTGAGTGTTTCCGGCTACAACATTATCTTACTGTACAAAATAATATTCAACACGACTGCTTATAACTCTGTAATACCTCTTGGCATATAACCTTTTCTTGCACCACGTCCATACTTTGCAGCTGCATTCATAAATGCAATCATGTTTTCCTTCGTCGTATCTACCGGAGTGGTACATCCAGGACAGAGATTATATCCCCTCGGATTGTCTCCAGCTTCAATAATACATTTCTTAATTGCCTGGTCAATTTCTTCAAATGTTCCATTTTTCAATACATCTACCGGTGGCACATTTCCACTGATTGCAACTTTATCACCATAGCATTCCTTCAATTCCTGAATACTCTCACAGTTGTCTACCCAAAATCCACTGACTCCTGTGCCAATAACTTCTTCCCAGCGATCCCTGGTATGTCCACATATATGAATTCCAGTTGAACCCTGAAATTTGTTCATACGCTCTACTGCCTGTTTTATATAAGGGACAAAAAATTCTTTAAACTGTCGTTTACTAAGTAAATCTCTGGAGCCCATTGGTTCAGAAAGTGTAAACCCAATTCCTAGTTTACGATGAAGATCTTCACAACATTTTACAACACAGTCTGTACTATACTGCAATAATTTGTGGGCCTGTTCTTTATGTTTGACCGTACCCTTTAAGAATGTTTCAGTTCCAATCAAACTTGCAGCTGTTGTAAATGGTCCTGCAAGTCCACTACCAATTCCGCGTTCTTTTCCATATTTTTCCTGAAGTCTTTCAAATGCTTCTATTATGATAGGAAATCTTCCATCTTTTTCAACATTAATAAGCTCCATATGATCCAGGTCATCAAAGGTTTCCAGTGCCGGCTTTTCAATATAAGACACGCTGTGCTCCGGATACTCGAGCTTTGTTCCGAGTGCTTCTACCAGCGTCCGAAGTCCCAGTCCCATCCCCATATTATCTGCCTGAAAATCTTCTGCCAAACGGCTTTCTACTTCCACCATGGCATCTGCTGAAAAATAATAATCACGAATGGAAATCCCATATAACGGAGGAGCTGTCTCTCCTGCACTTAAAGACGTCGGAATACGGTCCACCTCTTCTCCTCTTGCGTAAGCTATCTTCCTCTCTTTTGGCGTCATCTCAAGTTTTACTAATTCCATCTTTTCTTACCTCTTTCTTCTAACAGAACAACATAGAAAATGGTACTGTTACAATTGATATAATCGTTGTCATAGCAAATATTTCCGCTGCATATACGGAGTCTTTTTCATAGCGAAGTGCAAATAAGCTTCCCGTCACTCCTGCCGGACACGCTGTTGCCAGTATCACAATAGTCTTTACGAGCTGTGAAACTGGAACAAAATAAAAGACTCCTACCAATGCAAATGGCATCACAATCAGCTTTACAAAGCTTAACCAATATAATCTGTAATGACAAAATACTTGTTTCAGATCTGCCTGAGCAATATTGATTCCTGCTACCATCATCGCCATCGGTGTGTTCATGTTTGCAATCATTTCCATTGGTTCTTCAATAATCTGAGGAACACGGATTTGTGCAACAAAGCAGATAATACCAAGAATAATGGAAATAATTGTCGGTGATGTAAATACTTTTTTCAAAGATTTGATATCACTTTTCCCAGACATTACAATTACGCCATGTGACCAGAGCAAGAAATTCGCCATAGCTACATAGGCAGTCATATAAAAAACTCCTTCTGCCCCAAAAATCCCCTGTGCCATCGGTATTCCGATAAATCCACAATTAGAATACATCAATGCAACTAATTCCACAACTGCATAATCTTTATCCAATTTTCGGACGACCCATTTGCAGATACACCAGATCAGAAAAAAAGCAATAGCTGATAACAGAACCGATATCATCAGCCCTGTTACCAGCTCTTTTGAAAAGTCTTTCTGAAATGATGTAAAGAGCAGGACTGGTGTGAATAAACTCAGCACCAGTTCTGATAATTTCTTATTCATCTCCTGATCTACAATCTTCTTGTGATAACAGAATACCCCGACAAGCGCAAGTATCGTCATCACAAGAGTTTTGTACATCGTCATTCCAGCTAATTCCATAGAACTATTTGTTTAACTCCCACATTGGAACCATCGTTCCCTTTTTCTCTGTCTTGTAGTAATCTGCAAGCGCATCACACTGAACAGCTTTTGCAAGTCCTGTTGCCCACTCAGCATCTTTGTCTTCTTTTCTTACCACAAATCCTACAGCGTATGTTTCTGCATCATCAGAAGCGCATACATAATCTGTTCCATCAAGTCCTGCATTTACCATGTGAGCTGCTGCACAAAGAATAGCTGCTACATCCGGCAGAGACTGTGGAAGAACCTGCATATCAGCCTCGATAAATTTAAGATTCAGCTTATTCTCTTTGATGTCATACTGTGTAGGTGTCTCTACGGAATCATCTAATGTAATCAGACCCTGAGACTCTAACAAATGAAGTCCACGAGCTTTATTAGAAGCATCACTGCAAAGAGCAATTGTATCTCCATCTTTTAACTCATCAACAGACTTGATTTTTTCTGAGTACATCGCAAATAATGGAGCTGCCGTCTTTGGTTCAACCATTACAAAATCTGTTCCATTGGCGTCGTTGTAAGCTTTTAAAAATGGCTCATGCTGATACCAGTTAATATCAATACTACCTTCTCCAAGTGCAACATTTGGCTGATTACTGTCATCGAATACTGTAACATCCACTTTATAACCAGCTGCCTCAATTGCATCCATAACTGCATCTACCTGATCAGCGTTATCACGTACACCTAATTTGATTACTTTCTTCTCATCAGATGACTCTGTCTTTGCATCATCAGATGATTTGCTGCTTGATGAACTTCCGCATCCAACTAACATAGTTCCTACCATTGCTGCTGCCAGCAATACGCTTAAAATTCTTTTTTTCATGATTTTCTCCTTTTTACTTCTTTTGAATCTTAAAAATCTATCTAAAAATAAGTCAGACTTATTTTCAGCCAATATAGCAGATAGAAGATATCTTCCACCTCTAACCCAAATGTAAATGTTTAATCAGACACTTACTTCAGTTTCTTGTAAATCCAGTCTCCAAAATACTGAATAATTGCTACCAGAATTATCAGAATCACACAGATTGAATACATAATCTCCTGATTGAAGTTCTGATAGCCATATGTAAGAGCTGTTGCTCCAAGTCCACCGGCTCCTACTGCACCAGCCATAGCTGTACAGCCAAGCAAGTTTATGATTGCGAGACAGAGTCCGGAAATTATGGACGGAACAGATTCCTTTAACATTACTTTTACAATAATCTGCACTTTAGAAGCGCCAAATGACTGAGCAGCTTCAATCAAGGCAGGGTCAACTTCTTTAAAACTGTTCTGGAAAATACGTGCCATAAATGGAGAGCATGCTACAGTAAGCGGTACAAGAGCCGCTGTCTCTCCGATGGACGTTCCCACGATTAATCTTGTAAATGGAATAATCGAAATCAGCAGAATAATAAACGGGAATGATCGAATCGTATTGACCAGAAAATCCAGGATACGGTTTACCACAACATTCTCGCAAAGTCCTCCTTTTTCAGTTATAACGAGAATGACTCCAAATATAAAACCAAATATTGTAGACATAATTCCTGAAATCACCAGCATCTTCAATGTTGCAAAAAATGCAGGTACAATCAACATCTGACATAACTGTAAAAAAGTATAATTTTTTAATGTCATTATTCTTCATCCTCCTTTGTCTCACACTGCGTCTCAATCTCATGCCAATTCAAACCTTCTTTTGTGAGATAATCTGCAACAAATTTCAGATGTTCATTATCCACATTAATTGTAAAAATTCCCATGCTGTCATTCTGATAATCCTGAATCTTTCCATCTAGAATCGGAAATACATAATTCAATTCTTTCGACATCTTTGCAAATAATTCCCCATCATGGATATTATTAACAAGATATGCAATCTGGATGTTATGTCCTTCATCGGGAAGTTTTACTGTCTCTTCTCCAAGAAGTCTCTTCAATGACTGTGGCTGTTTAATAAAGATTTCTTTTACAGTACCTTCATCTGCAATCTTGCCATTTTCCAGAATGCATGCTTTATTACACGCTTTTCTTACAACTTCCATCTGATGTGTTACAATGATAACTGTGATTCCAAGTTTCTGATTAATTTCCATCAACAGATCCAGAATCGAATTCGTCGTCTTCGGATCCAGTGCTGAAGTAGCCTCATCACAAAGCAAAATCTTCGGATCCATAGTCAATGCTCTTGCAACTGCAACACGTTGCTTTTGTCCACCACTTAAATTTCTCGGTTTTGCATTCATCTTATCTCCAAGACCAACCAGTTCCAGAAGTTCTCTTACTTTTTTATCGATCTGGTCTTTTGGATATTTCCAGCACTGCATTGGAAGAGCGACATTCTTATATACCGTCTCTCGTTCAAGTAGTGAAAACTGCTGAAAAATCATTCCAACATGCCGTCTGAATTCTCGTAATTCTTTATCTTTCAAATCTTTGATCTCACATCCGTCAACCTTCAGGCTTCCTTCCTGATAAGATGTCAGACCGTTGATGCAGCGAAGAAGTGTAGATTTTCCTGCGCCACTTCGACCTACTAACGCATAAATATCTCCGTCTTCAATTGTCAGGTTGATACCTTCCAGAACGGAGCTTCCATCGTCTTCCCATAACTTTTTCAGATTTTTTATCTCAATCAACGTTTTTTCCTCCTTCTAAATTACTTTTCCTATTTTATACAATTTTCTCAATAATTTCTTCATTTATAATTCCAATCTTTCTTGTTTTAATTGTGCATCGTGCACAATTTATCCCATTCGTTTTTGTATATTTTATTGATTGTATCTATATAATCGTTCTTTTATTGTTTATATCTATATTTATCTTTATAGACATATGTTATATCTGCACAAAAACAGGGTGCATCTATCTATATTTGATAAATGCACCCTTGTCAATTGTAATTATTTACGAATCATTTCTACAAATGCTGCCAGTCGTGTATTTAATTGTCCTACATCACCTTTCGAATAGTCTGTCACTACAGCCAGATAGGGCAAGTGCTTTTCTTCATTCACGAAATTCTTCACACTGATGGATTCCATTTCCACAGAATGACAGCCCGATAATATCATCTCAACTACCCCATCTACATGATAGTCATCAATCATTTCTCCAAGAAGATGGATACGATTATTGTTCGGTGTCATAATTGCACAGCCTATGCTAAAATACTTTCTTGCAATTGCACCATAAACATCCGGATCATCTTCATCTACCATACGCTCTACTGCTTTCGCTCCAGTACAGTTTTCAAAACCGACTACAACTCCGCCGTTATTCTCAATTGCCTCTACGATTTTATTTGTATCTTCGCCCATAGGGCAGCCGGTAATCAGGATTCTCGGTCTCTTTTCTAGCTGACGACCTTTCTCATATTCTTCCAGAATACGATCTGACAATTCATTTAACTCCTTTGTCATCTCTTCCTGACCAAATTGATATTTCGAACCATAAAGCACCTTACCAAGTTCCAGTCCTGACATTGGAACTGGTTCCAGCTTCATCAGTCCATAAAATCTCTTCAATGCTTCTCTTCGCTTATTCTGCGATACAATTGCACGTCGAATATCATTCTCTGTAATTACTACCTGAAAATATTCTTCCAGAAATTCTTTAAACCGGATAATCTCTTCCCGCCAGAATCTAAGTCCGCCTTCTGACTGTGTATTCGGCAATTCCATAACATAAACTTCTTTAAACTCAGACATCAATTCGTACATTTTTTTCTTGCCGTCACATGTTGTTTCTCCCACAACCAAATCCGCAAAATGAAAATAAGGACACCGATCAGATATGGCATAACCATAGCTAGATTTGATTAATGGACATACATTCTTTGGCAATACCGTTTCAGCGAGCTCTACTGTTTCATTCGCTGAAGAACATAGCCCCACAGGAATTGCTCCCATGGCAACTGCAATTTCTCTTGGAAAAAACGAACAATATGCACCGATTATCGGAATCTGCTTTTCTTTATATTCTTTTACCTTCAAAAATGACTGTTTTTTCTTGTCTTCAAACTCATCGAAGATTTCCGGCAAATCCTTGATAATCTCCATTCTCTACTTCTCCTCTTTCTCCTGTTCCCGCAGGAGTATACTAATTAAAATCTTATGAGCAATTCCCGGCTCATTAATATCCACTCCCAAAATCTCATTAATTTTGGAAAGTCTATAAATCATTGTATTCCTATGTATAAACATTTTCTTTGCTGCCATACTTACATTATTACCCACAAGCAAGTATTGCTTTAATGTCTCATAGAATTTTGTTTCCTTTGCCTCATCTTCGCTGGCTAGTTCAGTAAGTTCACGCTCCAGATATCTCGCATGTCCAATATAAGGCAATGCACAAGAACAGACTATCTGGACATAATAATCTTCTTCACGAAAACTTCTTTTATCCGGTTCCTGTTCATGCGCAATCTCCAGTGCTTTCTGACACATAAATCGTTTCTTATCAATCAATTCAATCTCATTAAAGCTCCCGCTTAGACAACATAACAGCTTATATTTTTCACACATGTTATCCATAACTTTACAAATCTTGTCTCTGCATTCTTCTGTATGTATATCTGTGAAAAGAAGACAAGCATACTGCTCCTCTATATAAACAAACACATTTTCATATACATCACTTACATAATTAGCCGCCTTTTGAAGTTGCAGACTATTATAAACTTCTGTACGTACAACTGCTACTCGAAATGGGGCAACAACATATTCGTTATATATATCATTCGTTCCATTCAGAAGCTGCTTCCCCTCGCCTTCAAATAATAACCGGGCAATCACACGACGTATTGTCGATATATGAGAATGAGAATGTTGTTCCTGACGCTCCATTAACATTCCAAGTCCCTGACAGACAATATCATTCATCTGAATCCATGTTTCCTCTGCATCTTTTGCATTATAAATTCCTGCATCCAGAATAGATATAACGAAACCTTCTGCATCTCCTTTGACTACAATTTCATTCACAGCATAATATTCTTCCAATACATGAATGAGCATGGATTTGCCCCCTGACTCTTTCGAGCGATATTCGATCATCTGTGAAATCAATTCTACTCTTCGTTTGCTGTCCATACCTTCCGGCAACAGTGTTTCATTATATTCTCCTTTATGAGACATTGCAAGTATCTTGCCTCCAATGTCCAGAACAATCAAAACAACCGGCGCATATTCTGTAATATAATCTGCAAATTTCTGCACAGAACCAGTAATCCCTAATGCTTCAAATGCTTTTCTGTAACAGACATTCAGATTTATTTTTTCTTCCATCTCTTCTCCCTCCCGGCATCTACTATCTCCTTTTATGATACCACCAGGAAAATTTTGCGTAAAATCAGTTCTTTTCATATATCTATAGGTTTTTTCTATAGGATTAATTTTTTTACGCCTTTCGTTATACTATCCTGTTATCTTTCCTCACTCTCATCAATCTTTTCCCCGAACCAAATGTTCAACTCTCCGCCGATCAAAATGCAATACATGCAGAAATACATCCACATCATGATCAACATGATCGTTGTCAGACTTCCGTACATACTGGAAAATCCCTGGAACACATCCACATATACAGAAAACACCCAGGAAATGACCATCCACCCCAGCGTAGAAAATACTGCTCCCGGAAGTTGCCTTTTATATGTGTCTCTTCTATTAGGAAGGAATTTATATATCAACAGTAAAAATACAATCATTACAATCGGTGTAATAATATTCCTTGCCCGGATCAGCCAGTCGGCCATATTTCTTAAAAATGGTACATGCTCAGCAATAAAAATATTCAGGCTGTTACCAAATACCGACAACACAAGTAAAAATATAATAACGAGTATAAACATTACTGTATAAACAGTTGCTCTTATCCTAAGGAAAAAATAGTTACGTGTCTCACGGCAATTATACACACAGTTCAGTCCTGAACTCATGGCAAGTACACCTTTTCCTGCCGACCAAAGTGCTACCACGATCGTAATCGGGATAATACCAGATGACTGATTATAGACCTGATTGACAATGGATGTAATCAATGAATCTACCGATGATGGAAATACCTGAATCACAGCCGTCATGACATCAGCCTTTGTGACGGGCGTATATTGCACCATAGTCAGTAACAACAATATAATCGGGATCATGCAGAGCATAAAGAAAAATGCTGTCTGTGCAGCGTATGCCCCAACATGGTCTTTCGTTATCTCTCCAGTCAGCTCCATGATGTCATCATATAATTCTTTTATCTTTTTCATCACTTTTACCTAGCTTTGTTTATGTTCCGGCGTTCCACTTTTCCCAGTGATACCGCCTGTTCTGAACAGTTACATAATTTTATATTTTATCCGATTTTATACATTTTGTCTACGAACAATTATCCAATGGTGACGCCTTGATAAAAAAAAGTCAATATTTCCTGATAGTTTTTTCCACATTTTGCCATTTCATTCGCACCGGTCTGACTCATGCCAATCCCATGTCCGAACCCGCCGCCCTTTATGACAAATGTATCTCCGGACTTGTTGATTGTGAAAAATGCACTTGGAAGAAGCTTGCTGCTTTTGACTTTTGTACCGTCCTGCTTTATAATTGTGTATCCTTTTCCTCCAAGAGCACGCCGGATTTTATTTTCCGTTGAGACTCTTACACTACCTTTGTCACCGACAGCCTCTATTGTTAATACTACACCACCCGGTCCATTTTCCAAAATATTGATATTCTGCAACGTTCCAATATCTTTGCCGGTATTTAGTCCAATCAAATTTGATAAAGTCTTTGCCTGAATCTTCGCCTCCCAGCGATACCATGGCAGATTTCTCTCATAATCACCGTTCTCATCTTTTACTTCTACAGACTGAAGATATCGGTTTCCGTCATTCTCCTCATTCCCCCATGCTTTCATACTGGTCGTCTTTCCGCAAGAAGTGGAATAATAATAAGTCGTCACAATCTCTCCGTCCAGACGCACGACTTGTCCTGCCGTCTCCTGAACAGCCAGATCTGCGCTGTCTGCCGGTGCACTGTTGCCGTAGACCTGATAATTCGTACTGTCATCCACATGAGCTTCATATTCCGGATATCCATATTCTGCCATCTGCCTGTAGGCGTAACTTCTGGCACAGACTGCCTGCGCTTTCAGCGCTTCTATTTCATAACCGGACGGCATTTCGCTGGGCACGACCCGGCACAGATAATTCTCAACAGGGAGTTCATTGATAATCGCAATTCCTTCCGCTGTTGTCCGAAGCTCCAGTATGCCTTGGTAAGAAGGAATCCCGTATCCACGCTTCAGGCTATTTACCGTAATCTCCCCTTCTTTTGCCTGGATCCGGATGTTCCCACTTTGAAAACGGCTGTCATCTGGCATAAATGTCACTTCCATCCCCGCTTCGCATTCTTCTACTGTCTCCCCATACGTAATAGAAAGTCCAGATGTTGAGCTGACTGTCACAGACGGATGAATGGTATTCTTATATCCATCCGTCATAAGAAGAACCCGGATATTCGGATTAGACACTACCTGCGTCTCTTCTCCCTGATTTTCCTGTTCCGTTTGTACTTCTTCCGGCTTCTGGTCAAATGCTTCTTTTTCCTGGCGGTTTCCACGGACTCCGCCTTCGAGATTACTTGTTAGTCCTGCAATAATAAACACCAGAACCAGCACTGTCATACCATAATAAAATCTCTTTTCTCCTCGAAAATGTTTCAAACTCTATTCTCTCCCTAATCATTATGTCCTATGATTGATTCAACACCCACTCAAGTAGAAGGGGAATTAAATAAATGTCCCCCCTCACATTAGAAAAAGACAGCCGCGCAAACGACTGTCCTTTATCTTTTGTATGTTCCCCAAAATGCCGGTTCCTGTATTTTGACTCCTAGCTGTCTGCTAGGTGGGTGTCCGCATTCGCTTTTCTGCCATCCTCTGCATAATGAAGGCTCGACATATTACGAAGATATAAGAGTCCCGTTTAAAGTGATGTAGGTTCAAAATAACAGGAGTTATCGTGCATCCCAGGTTCTTACTTCTTGAATTATTATAACTCATTTACCCGTTTTTTACAACAGGTAGATTTATCTAGTTTCCATTTTATAAAATCTAAACATTACATTAAATATCATTATTTTTTCTGCAGTGACTGAATTGCATTTACCAGATTCAAATATGAATCTTCTACCTCTTCCTGATTTGGCTTTCCCTGAATCGTTTCTTCGGCCTCTTCTTTTGCCTGATTTAAAGTATTTACTGTTTCATCTGTATAAACACTCTGATTAATCTTTCCGGCACTTTCAATCAAATCTTTCAGTTTGCTTTCGTCTACTTTTTCAGCATTAATAACAAGCGCTTTTACTTCTGTCTGATTTTTTGATGTCTGCTCTTTACCAGCCATGCGGCTGATAGCAAAAACTGCTACCGCCGCAATGACTATGCATAAGATCAGGGCTGCCAGGATATAGGCTTTTTTCTTTTTATTCCGATATCTTCGATACCGTCTTTTGTGTTTCATGTGATTATTCACAGTTTCTAGATTGTTCTTTTTCTCTTAATCAGAACAATAATAGCTGCCACTGCTGCTCCTACAAGTGTAAGCATGTAAGCGATTGGCATACTCTCATCACCTGTTTTTGGAGCTTTTTTATTTTCGTTCTTTGTTTCTGCTTTCTTAGCTGCTGTCTTCTCTACCTTCTTATTGTCAGTAGTTTTGTTTGCTGTATTGTTTGCTGTATTGCCTGTAGAAGGTGTAGCTGGCTGAGTTGGCCGAGTTGGCTGTGCTGGCTCTGTTGGGTCTACCGGATCAACTGGATCAACTGGAGTCTCATCTTTTGTAAATGTAGCTGTTACTGTGTAGTCATCTTCTACTCCTTTTGGGAACGCAATAGAGCTTGTGTTTGTGTCTAATGTGTATACTACTTCACCTGCTTTATTTGTTACTTCCCAGCCTGTCCATGTATATCCTTCTTTTGCTGTTACAGTTGGAAGGAATCCAAGTGTATCATCAGCTTCCTGAAGGTTATTATTCTCAAGCTTTGTTGCTCCGTCATATCCTTCAAACTCACCCTTTTCAGGATCTACAACTACATTTGCATTAACTACTGCTGCTTTTTCTTCTTTCACTTCTTCGAAAACTGGCTCTACAGAAATGTATCCAACATTTTCTCCATCGTTAAAGTGAGCAAGGCCTGCAAATCCTAAACTTGTTGCATTTGCATCAAGTTTGATTGACTCTTTTCCTTCTACTGTCCATCCTGCAAGTCTGTATCCATCATTAGCCTTTACTTCTGGTAAAAGAATTGGTGCCTCAGCAAACTCATCAAGATCTGTATAAGTGATTGTAGCATACTTATCATCTCTTCCTACAAATTCGCCTTTTTCAGGATCGATTGCAACATTAATTGTCACGCTTCTCTTAGCTGCCTCAGCTTTTTTGAACTGAGCTGTTACAACAATGTATCCTGTGTCAGATCCTTCTGGGAAGTGAGCAAGGCCTGTAATTCCAAATGTCTTTGCATCTGCACTCCAGAAACCTTCTTCTTTTCCGTTTACTAACCAACCTGTAAACTCGTAACCTTCTTTAGCCTTTACTGTAGGTACAAGGAACTGATCTGCTGAATCTTCTTTAATTGTATATGTAACAACTTTAGCCCCTGCCGGATCTGTAAACTGTCCCTCTTCTGGAGCGACATTGAAGTTTACAATTACATCTCTTGCTTCTTTTTCTTCTTTAATAGCTTTTACTTTTACATTAACATCTTTGTCTTTTCCATATGCTACTTCCACGTCAGTTATGTCACCACCAACTAATTCATAGCCTTCTGGAGCTGTAAAGGATGTTGCAGCAAATGTTGCTTTTTCACCTACTGTTCCATTCTTTGTTAATGAAACAATATACTGTGATCCATCTAATGGTGTACCGTTCTCATCTACATAATGAACACGTAAAACAGCATCAGCTTTCTTAGCTTCTTTCTTAAACTGAGCTTCCAATGTAGCATATCCGTCATTACTTCCTTTGGCATAATGAGCAAGTCCTGTAACTCCAAATGTCTTTGCATCTGCATCCCAGTTACCATCTGTTGCTCCGGATAATTTCCAGCCAGTGAATGTATATCCATTGATTCCTTCTACTTTTGGAACATTATACTGTGTCTCTGAATACTCATCATCATCAAATTTTACATACTCAGCGTTCGCTGGATTTGTAAATTTACCCTTTTCCGGATCAACATTAAATGTGATATGAGCTGTTTTTTTCTTCTCTACCTTCTGTACTTCTGCTGTAACTGTAGTATAGCCTTCTGTCGCTGTAGCTGGGTAAAAGTTTGCATTTGCATCTTCGAAAGTAAAACTTTCTTTACTTGCTTTCCAAGTTGTGTTACTTTTTCCTGATACTGTCCAACCTAAGAACTCATATCCGTCATCTACAGTAACTTTCGGTAAATTCTGCTCATCTCCTGCTTGCAGCTGATACTGTGCATGGTTTGTGCCATTATCAAATTTACCATTTTCAATGTTGAAATTAACTACCGCAACTTTTTTAGCGGTTGCATCTGTTGCTGCTTGCGTATTTGCACTTGACTCTGTTCCGTTAGTTGGCTCAGCAGCAAAAGTTGCTACTGAATTTCCCCCTGCAAGAGCGATAGCCAGAGAAAACGCAAGCATTTGTTTAAGAACTTTGTTCTTCATACTTGTTTTTTCCTCACTTTCGTTTATTTAATTTCTGCCTTATCCCATTGCATGCCTATCCTAGCATTCCCATTATATGTCTTATATTCTAAGACGTCAATATTTTTGTCGTTATTTTTAAGACTTTTTGGTGTTTAAGAATTCCTTTACCTTAATATAATGATAAAAAGGAGTTTTTTGGCATATGAAGGATATTGGCGCTGTCTTAAAAAATGCACGAGAAAACAAAGAATTCACTCAGAAACAAGTGATGGAACTAACCGGTATCAATAAAAAATCCCTTTCCGGTTATGAAAATAATGTTGCTGAACCAGATCTTCAAACATTCGCAACACTGATTAATTTGTATGGACTTTCAGCAGATGAAGTCTTAGAAATTAGCACTTCTACTCCTTCTCTTTTACTTTCCAAAAAAGAAAGTTCTCTTCTTTCTACGTTTAACAAACTTGATTTTCAACATCAAGAAGAAATATTATTACTACTACGGACTTTAACAAGATACCTTACACAAAAAAGATAAAAAACAGCCCATACGCTCTTTTCAGATTGTATGGACTGTTTTTTTATTCCGTTCGAAGTGCGGTCACCGGATCACTCTTGGCAGCCTTCCTGGAAGGAATCAATCCGCCAAGTAAGGTAAGCACCACACTTAAAAGAATCAGTACGATCGCCGGTGCGATTGGAAGGATTGCACTGACCCGGTTATTGTCTGCAAGTGCATGTATCAGCATATTTCCCGGAATCAATATCAAAAGCGTCAGTCCGATACCGATAAGTCCGGCGCAGAGTCCGATGATAAATGTCTCTGCATTAAATACCTGCGAGATATTTCCTTTGGATGCTCCAATGGCTCTTAAAATACCAATCTCTTTCTTTCGTTCCAGTACACTAATATAAGTAATAACTCCAATCATGATCGATGATACGAGCAGGGAAATTGCCACAAATGCAATCAGTACATAGCTGATTGTATTGATAATGGTAGTCACTGATGACATCATCGTTCCTACAATATCCGTATAAGAAATCACCTGCTCTTCTTTTCCCTCGTCTTCCATTTGCTGATTATAATGATCCAGAACCTCTACCACTTTTTCTTTGTTATCAAAGTCTTTTGGATAAATGGAAATGGAACTCGGATGACTGAAATCTGCATATCCGAGCTGCTGCAGATTATTATCATAGGAAGCGCTCTGTGTCCCAGACATGGACATCATAAGTTCCGTCAGATCATCTTCCGTCATATTGAACTGGAATGCATTTGCAAATGCATCGGCATTAAAGTTCATAGAGCCTCCCAGTGCTTTTTGCAGATTTTCTCCAATCCGGCTCATGGCAGATGTCATAACCGTTTCAAGTCCACCGGCAAGCTGCGTAGTCACCTGACTCATAGCGGATGTCATCTGTGTACTGATTGCCTGAGAAATGGCACCGGTATATGCACTCATGGCCTGACCCATGTAGCTACTCATGGCCGTGCTGATCTGCTTTTGGAGACTATCCATATTGATTGCCTCAGAAAGTCCCTGATTCAGGCGCCTCTTTCCATCATCCGTCTTTATATAATTCACAAAATTCTCTGCCATCTTTGTCGGATCTGCATAATTCTTTTCCTTTGCATATGCAGTATACCCATCTGCCAGTTCCTTTGCCATAGCTTGCAGTGTGTCACTTGAAATGTTGAAATCTATATTTCCAAATATTTCATTGGCCCATTTATTTACAATTGCATTGGCACGCCCGGTCTGTAGATACTGCTGGAAGTACGTTCCAAATTCCTCTGCACCCGGATTAGCGTTCTGCTCTGTAAGCCAGCTTTGAAAATCACTCATCACGCTGGTCAACAGTTCCTTAATCTGCTCTGGTGTAATCGTAACTTCCCCGTTATTTTTCAGAATGTCTTTCAAATATTTCTGAATAATGCCCTTTGCCTGATTGGAAGTCAGATATTCTGCAATCTGATTTCCAAGATTGGAATAATCCGCTTCCGGATGGCTCTTTACATATTCCTGATAACCTTCTGAAAGGCCGGATAACATTTTCTGCATGCCATCCGCATTGACCTGTACATCCAGATTCGTAAGAATATCCCCCAGATTCATCTGTGGCATATTGCCCATGTTGATTTCTACCTGATCCAGATTCACCATACCGGACAAATCCATAGAATTTCCGTCCATCTGAAATGCCTTGGAAAGATCAAGTCCCGACAGATCCATGGAACTTCCAAGATTGTTCATGGCACTGCTGTCAAAACCAAATGCGTTTTTCAGGGCATCCTCATCTATACTGAACAGAGAATTCATGTCAAATCCATTGTTCCCATCTGTATTGCCAAATTCTTCCCCGGTAAATACATTTACATTCGGATCCGCAAGCTGTTGTTTTACAATCTCGCTGCCTTTTGCCTGTTCTGCCACATGATTTACAAGGTCTGCGGTATAGTTAATTCCAGGTGTCAGTGATGAAGCCTTCGCATCTTCAGCTGACTGTACAATTCCCACAATTTTTACATTCTCACCGTCTTCGACCAGTTTTTTCATGTAATCCGCATTGTCAGTTTTGTCTTTCCACACCTGATATTGATCGTCATATTCATAATAATCTGAAGCATTTACCAGTTTAAATGTCTTTCCCAAAATATCATCATAAGTATAAGTTCCAATGTTTTCAGGCGTTTTTATCGTCTCTTCGTTGATGAACTGCTTAATCATATTATCGAGTTCAACCTGGTCTCTGAGTCCCAATGTATATAATAAGAAGTCGCTCATAGAACCATCCGGCGTCAGTACAAGAACGCATTCATTATATTTTTTCGGCCATCTTCCGGCTTTTACATCATACTGTCCTTCATAGAGATCCGTATTTTCCGGCATCTCAAAGAACACATTGGTACTCATCATGGAGGACATCAGACTATTCGAACCTGCAGATGCACCAAGTCCCAATGAGGAAAATGACTGATCCGGATTGACCTGACGAACATTGTCACCGTCCTGTCGGAACAACTGCGGCATCACATTGTAAGAATATTCTATTGCTTTTGTATAGTCATGAATCTTAGATTCACCACTGTCCAGATATTTTTTCAAAGCACCAAGGTCATTGGAATCCATCTTTGAAAACATATTGGTGACTACCTGCATGACCTTTACCTTATCTTTATCTTTTCCACTTTTCTTATCATCACTGCTTCCGGAATCCCCATTCATACCCACCATCATGGAAGTGAGATCAAATCCGGTACTTTGTATCTGCAGTGGATATTCAGACAATGTCTCCTCCTCAATGGACCGGATATAAGCGTTGACGCCATTTGAGAGAGCCAGAATCAGTGCAATTCCGATAATTCCAATAGATCCTGCAAAAGAAGTCAGAAGGGTTCTTGCTTTCTTTGTCCTTAAGTTATTAAAACTCAGTGACAATGCCGTCAGAAAAGACATGGAAGATTTCCCCATATTCTTATGCTCCGGCGGTGCCAGATTTTCCTCTTCCACAATATATTCATCTGTGTCCGAACGGATCTTTCCATCTTTCAGATTGACGATCCTGGTCGCATACTGCTCTGCCAGTTCCGGGTTATGTGTGACCATAACGACCAGACGGTCTTTCGCTACCTCTCTAAGAAGATCCATGACCTGCACACTGGTGTCACTGTCCAGTGCCCCGGTCGGCTCATCTGCAAGCAGGATCTCCGGATCATTGACCAGCGCTCTTGCAATTGCGACTCTCTGCATCTGCCCTCCCGACATCTGGTTCGGCTTCTTATGAAGCTGCTGCCCAAGACCCACCTTCTCCAGTGCATCCACTGCACGCTTTCTTCTTTCTTCCTTCCCGACTCCCGAAATTGTCAGTGCCAGCTCAACATTTGCAAGCACCGTCTGATGCGGAATCAGATTGTAGCTTTGGAATACAAAACCAATCGTATGATTACGGTACGAATCCCAGTCTCTGTCCTTATATTTTTTTGTGGAAATGCCATTGATGATAAGATCTCCGCTATCGTAGCGGTCCAGTCCTCCGATAATATTCAGAAGCGTGGTTTTGCCGGAACCACTGGGACCTAAGATTGCTACGAATTCATTATCTCTCAGATTCAGACTCACATCGTCCAGAGCCTTCTGTACCAGACTTCCCGTCCGGTACTCTTTTTTGATGTGTTGTATTTGAAGCATTCAAATTCTCCTATAGTTATATTTTGACTGTAATTTTTAGTTCATCTAATTATAGCGTAAATTTGTATACTTTTTCACACTGAGAAATGTTTTTAATAAAAGTTTTAGATATGCACTTTAAATGTATATTCCATACAATTTTATAAGATTTTCAAATGATTACATCTGGTGTCTTACAATGCGATAGTCATCACCATTTCTATAATATGGACATTGATAGTGCTGGTCAGAGATCAGACGCATATATTCGTCCTCGTCCATATTGACATCACACATATAGCTTTCGTATTCTTCATCATATGTATAATACGTACAAGTCTCACAACTACCTCTCTGAGTGGTCTTTGCCATTTTTTCTTTTCCTTCCATGTAATTCTGTATTTTCTCTTTTTTCACAAACGTTCTTACTTATCATAGCACAAAAAGAGCATCACAGGAACTTTTTTATTGACAGCAAAAAACGCCTGAAACAAGTATGAATTTCTTCTACAAGTTCCAGACGTCTTTTTATAGGTTTCGCATTCTGTTATTTTAGGAAAAGAACATTTTTATGGAAAGTGCTCTTAACGTTCTTCATCTTCTTACATTTTCCTACTTTACGTTAAATGCTCCGATTCCAGGATATACAGCTGCATCTCCAAGCTGCTCTTCAATGCGGAGAAGCTGATTGTATTTTGCGACACGCTCAGATCTTGACGGTGCTCCTGTTTTAATCTGGCATGTGTTAAGCGCAACTGCCAGGTCAGCGATTGTAGTATCCGCAGTCTCGCCAGAACGATGTGAAGCAATTGCCGTGTATCCGGCTTTGTGTGCCATCTTAATAGCCTCCAGTGTCTCGGATACAGAACCAATCTGATTCAGCTTGATCAGAATGGAGTTTGCGCATCCCATCTTGATTCCTTTTTCCAGTCTCTCTGTATTTGTAACAAATAAATCGTCACCAACCAGCTGAACTTTATCTCCAAGTTCGGCTGTCAGTTTCTTCCAGCCTTCCCAGTCTTCCTCGTCCAATGCATCTTCGATGGAAATGATTGGATATTTCTCAACCAGTTTCTTCCAGTGCTCAATTAACTGCTCTGACGTATAAACAGTTCCTGCTTTTGGGAGCTTATACTCTCCGACTGTTCCTGTCTTCCACTCAGAAGAAGCTGCATCCATGGCAATTCTGAAATCACGTCCAGGCTCATAGCCGGCTTTCTTCACTGCTTCCAGAATCGTCTCAATCGCTTCCTCATCAGATTTCAATGCAGGAGCAAATCCTCCTTCATCACCGACAGATGTCGCAAGTCCTCTTTCTTTTAAGATTGATGCAAGTGCGTGGAACACTTCTGCACACCAGCGCAGACACTCTTTAAAACTCGGTGCCCCGACTGGCATAATCATGAACTCCTGTACGTCAAGTCCGGAAGACAATGCATGGCAGCCTCCGTTGATGATATTCATCATCGGTACCGGAAGACGGTTTCCTGAAATACCACCCAAAAATCTATAAAGCGGAATATCTAAGGAAATAGATGCTGCACGGCAGCAGGCAATGGATACAGCAAGAATTGCATTTGCACCAAGGTTTGTCTTTCCTTTTGTTCCATCTGCTTTGATCATAGCACCATCAATCGCATAGATATCAGATGCATCCATACCTGTAATTGTATCATTAATGACTGTATTTATATTTTCAACTGCTTTCTGAACACCCTTTCCGCCATAACGGTTCGGATCAGCGTCTCGAAGTTCCAACGCCTCAAATTCTCCTGTGGAAGCTCCACTCGGTGCTGTGCCTCTGGCAATCGTTCCATCTACCAGATGTATCTCAGCTTCTACTGTCGGATTTCCTCTGGAATCCAGTATTTCTCTTCCGATGACTTTTTCAATTTCCAAGTAGTCCATGTTCGTATCCCCTTTCATCGTTTCATTTTACAGAACTCCGCCGGAAGCTGGATCCACTTCCGGTATCTGGGAGTTCAAATGATTTATTCGCACAATGATTAGAAGTATCTAACCACAATTAGCATATGCTAACTATGATTAAATTGCAAGAACTTTTTTTCTCATTTACATACTATTTTTCTCATTTATATACTATCTGAATTTCTATATTCACTTCAGCAATTCTTGATACCATGTATTCATCTCATCTTCATCTTTACTATTAATAAACACGGTATAATCTGTCGCCTTAATTTCAATCACATTTTCCTGGTCCAGCCACACATACATCCGGCATTTTCCAGTCTTCTTTCCTTCAAATTTTCCCAGCAGCTGTTTCTCGTCTGAAGATCCATTTGTCCGGTTGTAATGATCCTCCGGCAGTCCGTTCTCTAATAATTTTACACTCCGAATCTCTTTTTTCTTCATAGTTGTATTCGTATATCCGGAAGTAATTCTAACATCCGTTCCATCTGCCACAAGACGAATCGGTGTAAAATCCATTCTCAAAAATACAATACACATCCAGATCAGAATTGCTACTGTCACAACTGCAATACCGCCGTACATATACCTTCCTGCCGGCTTTCCAACGTTTGTTGTATAATTCATACTGTTGAATCTGTCCTGCACAAATAATCTTGGGTCACCCGGATTATCATACCAGCCATTTCTCCAATAGTAATCATCATCCATATACATTGGCGTTTCGTCTTCACATTGTAGTATATTTTTTTGTTTCTTAATCCACATAGCAGTTGCTATAGCAATTATTGCAGGTACACACATCACTACGACATATATAATAATATCCAGATTATAAATCCATTCTTCTTTTGTCATTCTATATGCAAGATAGAGCCATGCAATCGCATTACAAATATTTGCCACAAGAAAGCAGATACTCCAGCTCCTCTTTTCCAAATAATTAATTCTGAAATTCAGCTCCGAATTCTCACTGTAAATCCGGTTCGCTCCTCTTTTGAATATCCATGCAATCCACAGAAATACAACGCCGACAATTACAGAGGTTAAAAATAAAATCCAGCCCTGTGAATTCTCGGAAAACGTTCCAAGATAAATTCGAAAGCCTTTAAAAGCAAATGGAACTGCCAGTATTAGAATCAAGACAATATGATACCATAATGGCAGACTCATTCTCTCACTATGCATCATAGTCTTAGTATCGACCCCTGCCATTGCCGTGCTTTCTTCTGTATCTTCTCCCAACGTTCCCCATCTGTATTGGATTTTCAAATCATAAAGTTTCCTGTGATTTCTGAACATGACACCGACTGCGCCCACAATATAACACAGAAACCATACACACCACACACACATAAATATCGATGTATACCAGAAACACAATCCACAAATAACAACTCCGGATATACCAAGTCCCAGATAAACCTTCCGTACATCTTTTTTATAATTTTTCATAAATTCTACAAGCACTGGATCTTCCTGCTTCTCACGTCGTATATGTACTCCAAGAACCATTCCATCACTGTAACCTGCTACTGCTGTTCTTCCATACACTGCATAGGCAATTCCCACCATAAAAAGATCTGTTATTAAGAATATGATTGCTAAAATCATGAAAATGCAACCTCCATTCCCTGAAATGCCTTACGGCATAATTCTATAAAATCATTTTGATCCATGCCGCGAATCGTTGCCTCTGCGCTCAGAAGTTCCAGTTCATCCTCGAGTTTCTCCTGAAATTCTCCATCTGAACTTCTTCTAGAATCCCACAAATTACAGACAACAGTTCCCTTTCTCCGGTCAGTCTCGATAAAACCTTCTGTCTTTAATAACTGATATGCTTTACTGACGGTCATTGTATTTACCCCAAGTTCCATAGCCATCTGGCGCACTGTTGGCAATGATTCACCAATCTCAAACCCACCTTTTCCGATTCCCTTCACAATCTCATTGCGCAGCTGCAGGTAAATCGGTGTCTCTGATTTTGTATTGATCTTAATAATCATGATTGACTCCTTCTGAATCTATTGTCTTATCTTGCAACAAGGATTTTATATCTTCGCTTTTATTTGTATTATATCACATAATACAAATAATACAATAATTTTGTATCATTTCTTGCAATACAATCATTCATCTCTTCATTTAACGCATATTCTTTTTAACGCTCATGCAAAATAAAAAAGATATAAACATTGCAAATTCTGTTTTCAAATCCACAACATCTATATCTTTCTTTTTAGCATATTTCCTTTTTGATGCATTCCTTATACTCGTAGTATGTGTTCGAGAATGCCCTCTATATTATTTCTATCCCAACAACTCCCCTTTCTTACTGAGGATTGCTTCTACTGCTGCGCATGCCGGGCAGTCACAATACTTTGCTCCTGCTGCTTTAATCTCTCTTCCGTGCTCTGCTGCACCTTTGGCTTTTTCCGGTCCGCCAAATACTTTTGCTCCTGCATCGGACTCTGCAAATGCGATCAGTCCATCAATTGGAATAATATCTTCTTCCATCTCAGCGATGAATTTCTTTGTCTCTTCTTCCTCATTCACCCCAGACAGTCGATAGACAACTTTTAATCTTTCACCAGCACTTCGAATGCTTCTTTGTTCTGCAAGTTCTCTTGCATTCCCCTTTAATTCTTCTTGCTCTTCCTTGAAAATATGCATCAAATTATGCTTATATTCTTCCAGATTATGTACTTTATATGCCTGCATTTGATCTTGAATCCATCCTTTATATACAGGGATATCCCGCAGGACTACCGGCACTTCACAGGCAAGTGCCTCCAGCACTACTATCCCTTCCGTCTCTTCATAGCTGAAGAATGCAAATGCGTCGGCTCCGCAGTAGGCGTTCCGAAGTTCTTCTGCTTCCACATATCCGGCAAAGATTACATTTTCACTTTTCTTTTTTACTGCTTCTTTTACTTCTTGTGTCACCAGGCTGTCATTTCCGCCTCCAAACCAGATAAAGGTTGTTTCCGGCATCATCTTTGCCAGCTTTAGGAAATCCAGAATACCTTTTCTCTGAATCAGATGCCCTGCTGATACAACCACTTTACGATTCATTGGAATTTTATATTTCTCATGAAGCTCCTGCTTTTCTTTCTCTTTATTTCTGGATTGGAAAAATTCCGTATCTACTCCATTGGAAACAGCATAGATTTTCTTTTGGATTCCATAGCTTTTCAAAAGACCTTTGGAATACTCTGTCGGTGTAATGACAATATCTCCAAGACCGTAGCAGAAACAGATCCATTTCTTAAAAAGAGGTGCGAAACGGTTGGAACCGATAAAAGAGTTCCGGAAGTCCTCCATCGTTGAATGTCCATAATAGACGACTTTCTTACCTTGCATTTTTGCCAGACAGGCTGCCAGCACGGAATCCGGAAATACCGTATTAATGTGTACAATATCCGCCTCTTTCCAGCTTTTTGCTTCTTCAATATCTGCCTGCTTCAACATATTCTTCTGGTGTTTGATTGCACTGCCCACACCACTTTTTGCAACAATTCCAAAACCACCTTCGTATATATATGTCTTCATAATTTCATCCCCCATTCTTAATCTTTCTTCAAGGTGTAACATTTTACCTTCTACCGATAACACATTAGACTGAGAATATCATCCGAAATGCTGTCGTAAGTCCCAGACTGTAAAGTGCAATGGAACATGGTTTTCCAAGCAAAATGACAAGTGAGAACTGCTTCCATGTCATCTTCGTCGTTCCTGCCAGATAACATAAGAAGTCATCTGGTGCTACCGGAAAAAAGATTGCCAGTGTAAATAATTTTAAGAACCGGCTGTCTTTTTCTGTCCAGGAATCATATTTCTGAACCAATTTTTCCGAGAACATCTTATGTAAAACCGGACGTCCCATCATTCTGGATATTCCAAATGCTGCCAGTGAGCCAATACAGATTCCTATATAATTATATACGAATCCAAGCCATGGCCCGAAGAAAATCACTCCTCCCAGGCAGCTGATTCCTCCCGGAAGAATCGGAATGACTACCTGAACAATCTGAATCAGTACAAAAATTGCCATTCCTCCATATCCGAACTTAGCGATAAATGCCTGTAATGTATCCACAGAATCCAGAATTCCATTTTTATATGCCCAAAATGCAAGTGCTACACAGATCAATAACCCGGCAAGTGAAACCAGATTCCATATTTTCGCCATTTGATTTCTATCATTAAGCTGCATAGACATTCCGTCTTTTTCTTTCTTCCAGCGCTGCCAGGTAAACCCTCTCCACCCGCTTCGCAAAGCTCTCTTTTGAAAACTGATCTGCTGTCCGAACTGCTGTATTGCGCATTCTCCTCTTTTCATCTTCACTGAACTCCTTCCATTTCTGTATACACTCAAGGTACATAGACTCATTTTCATACTGCCAGCCATTCTTTCCTTCCGTAACTACCTCTTTCAGGCAGTCATCTTTTCTACATAAAAGCGGTACTCCACCAGCCAGCGCCTCATCATATGTCATACCCTGTGTTTCGCTTGTTGATGCGCTGACGAAAAGGTCTCCAATCTGATAATATCTGGCGACTTCATCTGGCGACACCATTCCTGTAAAGATTACACTATCTGTTACTTGATATTCTTTTGCCTTTTCTTCCAGTGTAGTTCTATATGGCCCGTCTCCTACTAAGACAAGTTTTATATTGTTTTGTACACTTTTTTGATACCAAAGCAACTCTTCAATGTTTTTTTCTTTTGCCATTCTCCCAACATAAACGAAAACAATCTCTTCTTCCTTTATGCCATATCGTTCCCGAAGCGCCTCTCTGCTTCCATCATCAATTCGTCTTCTATATTTTTCTGTATCGATTCCAGACGGTACAACACTGACCGGACAGCTTACCCGGTAGCCTTCCAGAATCCGCTCTATCTTTCCACTTGGTGCGATCATGGCATCAACCTGATCTGATAATTTTCTTGTCATCATCTGTACCAGGCTCCTGCCCCATGCTTTCTGTGGTGAGAAATAATGTGTGTAATCCTCATATACAGTATGGTATGTGTGAATGATTGGAATATCTAGTTCTCCTGCAATTCTCTTTGCCAGAAAAAATGTAGAGAATTCGCACTGGGAATGAATCAGATCCGGCTTCCATGCAAGCAACTCTTCCATATATTCTCTCGCCACAACCGGAATCTTCACCCTTGCCTGTGGATATATCTTTCCCATACCTACCGATCCTGCATAGATCACATTTTCCTCTTTATATGAATGACAGTTTCTGGAAAGCGTCAGAACCTTTACTTCATGACCACGTTTTTCCAATTGCTCTGTCAGATTTAACACGGAAGTCACAACTCCATTTATCACAGGTCTGTACCAGTCTGTTGTAATCAGTATTTTCATTGTTCATTACCTCCTCTTCCTTACAGTAACAAGCTTATCACCCGGTTCTTAAAATAAACGCAGTCAATTCTAAATATTTCTTAAAGATTCTCGCAATATTTTCTTACTACAAGCACGATTTCTGCATGACGCTTTTTTGTATAATAGGAAATGCAATTTCCCATCATCAAAAAAATCCCTGCGAAGTTATCCATTCAAACTTCACAGGGACATGTGTTCCTAACCTTTTATTCCGAGATACTCTATTCTCTTGTTTTTATTTCTTACGATTATTTCTTTCCAAAATGAAAGAATCCTTTTTTCTCATATGGCTCTGTATGGACGTCTACCAGTTCATAGCCAATCTCTTTGATTTCCTTTTTCAGGAACGGGATATCCAAGTTTTCCTCACTGATCACAACTGTCTCACCATCTTTTACTGAAGAAGTAACTTTTTTTACCTGAAAATTCTTACGCACCAGATCATTCATATGCGCTTCACACATGCCACACATCATACCATTTACTTTTAATACCGTCTTTATCATAATCTGCCTCCTGCTTCTATATCTGTCTTTGAATTAAATTAATATGGAACTCTTTCTTACACATTCACCTTATACCCCTATATGGTATAAGTCAAGTATGTGGTTTGCAATTTCTGACTGCTGAAACTTTTTTATCAATAACGCAAATAACCTCTCCAAGCTTTCATGTCAGCTTCGGAGAGGTTTTATACTGAGTAACTATTTTTTTACTAAGAAGCTACTTGGCAGGCGTACCATTCTCCTGCGTCTCTCGGGTTTCCCCTGTCAAGCTCTCGGCGTGTGGACGGGTACGAATTCCTCCACCTCAAGTAACTTCTTATTTATTGTATTCTTATCATAGCATTTTTATTCTCTTTTGTAAAGAATTGTCTTATTTTTTAATAAACGTTTCCACTATTTCTTTCATTGCATCATAATAGCATTCGTAATCATTAGGATGCCTTTCCCTTATATGCTGTATTCTTTCATCTGTGATAATTGCTTCATCCGTTACAATATCTTTCGTTATACAGCTATATATTTTTCTATCTATTTTACCTATAGTTCTAATATTTATCTTCCTTTAGCTCCATCCTCTTACAAAATTTATTTTCTTCTATACGTTCAGAATCCCTTTTACGGTCTCTTTCATCTTATCTGCATCACATTCCAGATCATGCAGGATATTAGCATTCAGAATATCTTTGATTGCCTGTGGCATCTCACGTCCGGATGTTTCTTCCAAAACACTCAGAAGGCTGAATTCATCCTGATCAGCATACTTCGGATCGATTGCGCTCATCACACTCTTCACGAATTTGTACGGACTTGCAGTCGACGCGATCACACATTTCTTATCGTCGCCACTGTTCTTCTGATAACAGCCGCATACATACGACGCTACACTTGTATGCGTGTCCATAACATATCCTGTCTTATCGTATACTTTTTTAATATTCTCTGCGCACTCTTCTTCTGTTGCGTACCCTGCTGCGAAATCAGCAAGACGCTCCTTCATATCTTCTGTGATCGTATATTTTCCGGCGGATTTTAATGCTTCCATCATATCCTTCGTCTTCTGATCATCATCCCCGCTGATTCTGTAGATCAGACGTTCCAGATTGCTGGAGATCAGAATATCCATGGATGGGGATGTAGTGAGGATAAACTCACGGTTTCTGTCATAATCTCCTGTCTGGAAGAAGTCAAACAATACCTTATTGTCATTTGAAGCACATACCAGCTTATCAATCGGTACTCCCATCTGTTTTGCATAATATGCAGCCAGGATATTTCCAAAGTTACCTGTCGGTACTACCACATTGATCTTTTCACCATCTTCAATCTCTTCATTTTCCAGAAGTTTTGCATATGCATTGACGTAATATACCACCTGTGGAACCAGACGTCCGATATTGATAGAGTTGGCTGATGAAAACTGATAGCCTTTCTTTGCGAGTTCTTCCGCCAGTTCTGTATCTTCGAACATCGCTTTCACACCACTCTGTGCATTATCGAAATTGCCATGGATCGCTACTACGTTTACATTCTCTCCTCTCTGTGTCACCATCTGGAGTTCCTGTACCTTGCTGACACCATTCTTTGGATAGAATACGATGATCCTCGTTCCTTCCACATCCGCAAAGCCTGCAAGTGCGGCCTTTCCTGTATCTCCGGATGTTGCAGTCAGAATCACGATCTCATTTTTAACGTCGTTCTTCTTTGCCGAAGTTGTCATCAGATGCGGCAGGATTGATAATGCCATATCTTTGAATGCGATTGTTGCACCATGGAACAATTCCATGTAATAAGTATCATCTACTTTTACGAGCGGCGCAATTTCTTCTGTATCAAATTTGCTGTCATATGCTTTATCAATACAGTTTTTCAGTTCCTCTTCTGTAAAATCTGTCAGGAACTGCTTCATTACGAGATATGCGATCTCCTGATATGTCTTTCCTTTCAGATCTGACATTGTTACATCCAGCTTTGGAAGTTCCGATGGTACAAAAAGTCCGCCATCCGGAGCAAGTCCTTTCAGAATTGCCTCTGATGCTGTTACTTTCAGATTAGAATTTCTTGTACTTTTGTAATATAAACCCATGCCAACGCTCTCCTTATTATGATTACTTTCTCTTACTGTTTGTATATTTTACCAGTCCGCCTGCTGCGATCAGTTTCTGCATGAACTCTGGAAACGGCTGTCCCTTGAATTCTGTTCCTTTTGTTCTGTCATAGATCTTACCGCTGTCAAAATCAATCTCTACTTCATCACCTGCTTCAATTGCTTTTGCAGCCTCCGGGCACTCAATGATCGGAAGTCCGATGTTGATCGCATTGCGATAAAAAATTCTTGCAAATGTCTCTGCAATAACGCAACTGACACCTGCTGTCTTAAGACATAACGGTGCATGTTCCCTAGAAGAACCACATCCAAAGTTCTTGTTGGCAACAATGATATCTCCAGGCTGTACCTTATTAACGAATTCAGGATCGATATCTGCCATTGCATGGCTCGCAAGCTCCTGTGCATCATAAGAATTCAGATATCTTGCCGGGATGATTACGTCTGTATCTACGTTATCTCCGTATTTAAAAACATGTCCTAAAGCTTTCATTATTTGTCACCTACTTTCTCTGGGTTAGCGATATATCCTGCGATCGCACTTGCTGCTGCTACTTCCGGTGATGCCAGATAAATCAGGGAATCTACATGCCCCATTCTTCCTACGAAATTACGGTTTGTTGTAGATACACATTTTTCTCCTGCTGCCATAACACCCATATGTCCACCCATACAAGGTCCACAGCTTGGTGTGTTGACTGCACATCCTGCGTCTACGAAAATTTCCAGAAGACCTTCTCTGATACACTGTTTGTATATCTTCTGTGTAGCCGGAATGACCATAACACGTACATCCGGATGAACCGTATGTCCCTGAAGAATGGCAGCTGCTTTTCTCATATCTTCCATTCTTCCGTTTGTACAGGATCCTATCACAACCTGATCGATTTTGATCGGTTCCATTGCCTCGATCTCGTCAATTGTCTTCGCATTTCCCGGAAGATGTGGAAATGCAACGGTTGGACGGACTTCTGAAAGATCAATCTCTACAATACTTTCGTATTCCGCATCTTCGTCCGCTTCATATACATGATAATCTTTCTTTGTATGTTCTTTTAAATATTCTTCTGTCTTCTCATCTACCGGGAAGATTCCGTTCTTGGCTCCGGCTTCGATCGCCATATTTGCCATTGTGAATCTGTCTGCCATAGAAAGATTCCTGATTCCGTCTCCGGTAAATTCCATAGATTTATAAAGTGCACCATCTACACCGATCTTGCCGATGATATGAATGATGATATCTTTACCACTTACATATCTGCCCGGCTTCCCTGTCAGTACGAACTTGATCGCACTTGGAACTTTGAACCACAGTTCTCCCATTGCCATACCTGTTGCAATATCTGTCGTTCCGACACCTGTCGAAAATGCACCAAGTGCACCATATGTGCAAGTATGCGAATCTGCTCCGATGATACATTCACCTGCTGCAACCACTCCTGCTTCCGGAAGAATTGCATGTTCTACTCCTGATTTTCCCTGTTCAAAATACCAGCTGAGCCCCTGATCTTTGGCAAACTCACGGATTGCTTTTGAGTTCTCCGCAGACTTGATGTCTTTGTTCGGTGTAAAATGGTCCGGAACAAGAACTACTTTATCTTTATCAAATACTTTATCTGCCATCTGTCTGAAGATTGGTAATGCCATAGGACCTGTAATATCATTTGCCATGACTACATCTAATTTTGCTTCTATTAACTGACCGGCTGTCACGCTGTCGAGACCAGCATGTGCTGCCAATATCTTCTGTGTCATCGTCATTCCCATAACGAATCTTTACCTCCTTGATTCTCATAATTTTATACTGTATTTTAGCACAGTAAAAAAGGGCATGCAAGAAATTATAAATTTTAATGCATAATTTTTCAAAAATACATCTTCTTTTTATTTCTGTTTTTTTATATTATGCAGGTATGGAATTTCAATCGGATCAATCGGTGTTGCCGGATTTTCAATCTTTCCTTTCAAGGTTCTTTTCCGTTTTTTCAGAAGTGCCCCGCCCTTATTATAGAACCAGAATGAATACGTCAGGATCTTATGCGCTGGTCCCATCTTGTCTTTGGCTGTCTTTCCGTACAACACGCCTCCGGCCTCGATTGCCGCTTTACTCCGTATCAGGGCGATCAGTTCCGTCTCACAGGTCACTCTTTCCGGAAGAATGGTATAGCCTGTCCCTATGCAGTCCGGTCTGTGTGCGTCACTTCCGCCGATTCCAGGCTTTTTGTATTTCTCTGCAAGCTTCCTTGCTCCTTCATTCGATTCTGCTGATTCACATGCATTAAACGCCTCAATGAAATCAAACCTTTTGATCAGTTCCGGTGATTTATAAAACCTTCCCGTATTAGTAAAACTCAGATACTTTTCCCCGCATGGATGTGCCGGTCCGAGGATTCCTCCGTGTCTGTGCACAAAGTCAATCAGAACAGACACCGGAAGTCCCTTTATTTCCAAAAGACGCATCTTTACACCTTCCGGCATAATACAAATGATATGTCCCGCATCCAGAGTATCATACTCGATTCCTTTCAACACAACAAAATCTTCATGTACCTTGCCTTTCATATGATATTTCCAATGACGATAACCATGATACGTATCGTGATCTGTGATCAGCATCCCGTCAAATCCTTTTTCCTTCAGGGTTGTGATGTATTCGTCCAAGCTTACCCTGCTGTCTACTGAGCCTTCCCGCACATGGCAATGCATATCCAATTTCATAAGTAAGCCTCCTTAACTTTATTCTTAGCAACATTATAGCACATCCCTTATAACAAAAATACCCGTTGCAGATCTTAATTTTCTGCAACGGGTATATATTTTTTGCTTTAGTCAATATCATCCGCATGAAGAACTACGACATCCGAATCGTCTGTCTCGAATATCTCGACATCATCTTCATCCAGGAATCCGCCTTCCGGCACATCCGTCATTTTGTCATCTACATTTTCCTCATCATCTGTATCTTCCGGCTCCGGCTTATCATCGTCTATATCAAATATCTCTGTCACCGTCTCTTCCGGTTCTCCCTGATCTTCCGGTTCTCCCTGATCTTCCTGATCTCCGGCTTCCGTTTCTTCCTCCTGAGATTCTTCCACATCTCCATCATCGAGAAGCATTCTGGCCTTTTCTACTTCCGATTCCATCGAAACCTGTTCTTTGATCTTTTTCGAAAATATTTTTTCCCTCTTTCCGATCTTTCTCGACTGCATCATTGTCTGAACCGTGATGCCAATTACTGCGATCGCTGCACTCATTACATATCCGATCCAGCCAATCTTTGTCATCCCAAGAAGAAACGGAAGTGCCATTCCTGCTTCCACTCCTCCTACAATACCGGTTACAAAGATGACCAGGAATTCCGCAAAGATGACTGTCAGTATTGCGATGACCAGTGCAACCGCTGCGCAGATTCCAAGTACTATAACTGACCGCGCTTCCACAAGGGTAACAAATGTCCCCCATGATCCAAAGAAAGTCATAACAAATATTCCGAATTTTCGTAGTACTGCACACATGATACACAATACCACTCCGCACACGGCAATTGTCGCAACCATCTTTGTCATATCAAGACCTGCCACTGTTCCGATCACTGCTCCGATCACTGCTCCGGTTCCAAGTCCCATCATCGCCGAAAGTACTCTTACAAGCTTCAGACCAAACAATGAAATAATCACACCCACTACAACAATCGCAATCAGCACACCCATTATCTCCGGTGTCTTCCCTGCAACAAATATACTCGTGGGCCCATCTGCCGAATTAAAAACTGATGTAAAGTTCTCCATATTCATACCCGTTTCTCCTTTGCCCCTTATTATGCTTTAAAAATAGAAAAGACTGTTCCTCCGAAGATTCACAGCCTTTGGTTCCTTATATCCGCCTCTAGAATGCTACTGCTCCTGTCTCTGTTCCATTAATAACATAGTATACTGCAGATTCTTCTGGTTTTATGTATAACTCCATCGTCTTGATATCTCCGATTTTCCTTCCAGAAGATGTCCATGCCTTCTTTACTCTTGCGATCATCTCTTTTTCTTCTACCTGTTTTCCAAAGTATTCTACAAACGCACTTACTTTGATTTCTTTTTTTGCTGTTGTTTTTCTCGCAGTTGTCTTCTTTGCTGTCGTCTTCTTTGTGGTCGTCTTCTTTGCTGCTGTCTTTGTCTCAGCTTCAGCTTTCTTGACAGATTCTGTCTTTACAGCTTTGTCTTCAACTTTTTTCTCGGCCTTCTTTGCTTCCGGCTTAGCTGTTTCTTCTTTTGTAGTCGGTTTTACTGGCTCGGCCTTTGGAGCTGCTGTTTTTACCGGCTCCTTCTCTATCTTCTTCGGCTCTGTTGCTGCCACTGCCTTTACTGTCTCTGCTTTCTTCGTTGTCTCTGCTTTTTCTGATGTCTTTGTCACTGGTGCAGTTACTTTTGCAGTTACATCCTTTGTGGTTGCTGTTGTTACTTTTTTTGTAGCCATTTCATTTCCTCCTAAATCTCTCTAAGCCTCGTCACCTAGTTGTCAACATTATAACACATTCTTCCAAAAATGCAATTCCATGCCACAGACAGCCTTCTACACTCCGGTCAGCTCCAGGATCAGACCTGCAATCACAGCAATCACATACAATACTGCTATAATTTTTATATTTTCCTTCTTATCCTGATTCACTTTGAACAATACTACAAGCCCGATACCGGCTCCCGTGCAAAGTCCCGCGATCACAGAGGAAAAAGAAATTGCCCCGCTCAGATACAGCTGTGTCAGAATCACGGACGCCGCACAATTTGGGATCAGGCCGATCAAAGCCGCAATTGCCGGCTGGAACACAGTATCTCCAAGCATCATAGCTGAAATCTTGTCAATTCCAAGTATGTCAATACACAGATTTAAAATAAACGTAAATACAAACAGATACAAAAAAATCTTTCCCGTATGGCGAAGTGCAGGTTTTACTATTCCAGCCGAATGATTGTGACATCCACAGTCATGACAGAGTTCTCCTTCATGATGCGGCACTGCAATTTCTTTTTTAAAGAAAATATCTACCAGATATCCTGCAATAATTGCAATGATCACTTTTGCCAGAAGCAGCACACCGATCTTTCCTGCATGTTCCGGATTTCCCATTATAATAAGTATTGCCTCATCCGATGTGGCCAGAAACACTGCGATCAATGTTCCAACCGTAATGATTCCGCCCGAATACAGATTTGCTGCCATAACCGAAAATCCACACTGAGGGACACATCCTACGATTGCTCCTACAACCGGTCCTGCCTTATCTACTTTCACCATGAGTTTTTTTGTAAAATCACTGGAATAATGCTCCAGTGCCTCTATCAGCAGAAATGCAAGAAACAGGAATGGAAGCATCTTCACACAATCGATTGCCGCATCCAGTAATATATCAATAAACATTTCCATATCTACCGTCTCTCCTTTATTTTTTTCATAACATTTTTATTCTAGATGTTATGGTCGTATTTTTCAAGCAAAATATGCAGTCTTACTTTGTATATTTTTCTCATTTATCCTGTAATTTTCAGTCTTTTTTTCTGTATAATACATTATATATAGACTATTTTCACAGAAAGGATGTGG
>OLNS01000339.1_pt1 | contig 43500 bp, 43 predicted proteins | sample 1673031 | NCBI WGS metagenome assembly OLNS01 (sample SAMEA3136748, study PRJEB25190) | human gut metagenome | biome: human gut; feature: human-associated habitat; material: faeces | place: Austria | collected 2013
ATAAATTGGCTTAAGGTTTAAAACGAATTGTGACGAAGCTAGTTTCTCTGCATCACTCGTAATCTATCTAGTTGCTTCTTAGCTTCCAAAGGATTAAGACGTGTATAGTCATAGCTGTCTTCTTCTAGAAAGGCCTGAAGTCGGCGAGAGTAGACACCAGTAGCTTCGAAAATAATTACGAGGTTGCTCACGGTCTTTAGATCCTCCAGTAGACGAGAAAATCCGATAATGTCATTAGGCATAGTATAGCCATGAACCCTTTCACCATTCACAAGAATAGCGACTTCTGAGCTTTCTTTACTCAAATCAATTCCAAAAACTGTCCGCATTATGTTTACCTCTTTGTCTTGAATGATTCCTTATTCTAGTGATGTCATTTTCAATACTCGACGTCTAGAGCTAAAAGAAGCCACGACTTTACAAGACACCACTACTTTAACACAAAGAAAAAGTAGTGAGTACTCTCTCCCGTCGGAGATTTCTTCACTACTAATCTTAGTATGTTTTCAAGTATACATTCTCAGAGAAGTATATCAATCTGGCTCTTGGTTTTGAGTTCTAATTTGTGTGTGGGTGTCACTGGGTTAAAAAAGGTATATGAGGTTTAGTATAATGGTTCCAAAAAATTGAAGAGAAGGACTAGACAAATGACAAGAACACCAGGTAATAAAAAATGGTTACAAAATATTGCTAAGAAAATCAATCTTCCACTTTATCCGAAGAAAAAATTTAATGGGGAAGAAGTCACTCTCATGCCTGATGGGACAGTTCGATTATCTGAAACAGGAGAAAAGCCTTCTGCTGAAGCACTGGAAGCCTATCAAGACTTCGTTAAAAAATTCAATGAAAGACTACGTCGTTTTGGGGTAAGAACAATCGATGGAAAAGCAACATTGAATACTGTCTCTCGATTTTCGGACGACTATTATAAGAAGTATGCCTCGACACCATTACTGAAACAAGTTTACCCAAACCATGACTTTCCTTTCCATTTGCAACTTCAGGAGGATTCCATCATTCAAATCAACTATAGTCAAGAAACGGACTATGAGCTAATTAGTAAGCAACTAAACCAGTTAGATATGGATATCCTACTATTTATAGCTACATTCAGAAATGTTCAACTCCTTCAAATTTCAAGGGAGTTTGGTTTACCGATTCCTAAAATCAAGCCACATCTCAAACGACTCAGAGAGTTTTACTTAGTTCAAGAGTGGGAGTTCGAACGTGAAGATACTCCAGGGGCTCTTGCGACAAGTTACTCTATTTACAGTCATGGAACGATGTTGCTCTTACTAGCAAATAAGATTAGCAGAAACTTCACTTATAAATGGAAAGATATCCTTCGGGAAGAAGATAACTACTCTCCTATTCGATACTGGAAGGTCGTAGATGCCTATCAGAACTTCAAATTTAATCAAAACTATGCCTATTTTGTTCCTACGTCAAAACTGGATAAGTTCACGTATACAGTGACAAAAACACAAGAAAAGAGTGAGGGGACAAGTCCTCTTTCTGGTATGGAGAAACGAAAATCAGAATTACAAGCCAAAAAGGCGAAGAAAAAAGAGCGTACGTATACGGTCCATGTTCCTAGATATCTCTTTATCGGTCAGTTAGCTCTCAATAAAAAGGAAGATGACGGTACAAAGAATCTTTTTGATGTGTATCCTTATATCACTAACGTAGGTGATATCAGCGATCTTGATAAATTGCTCAATGTCTTTAAACACTTTGGATGTTTCGAGGATGGTTTAGATGAAGAAGGCAACAAACGTTATCTACTGATTATCGTTGATAATTTTGACGACATTCAAGAAATTGAAGACAAGTATATGCTTATTGAAAATGGTGGGTATAAGAACCTCAATAACATTATTTTCCTCAACCTAGAACTTGCTGCAGAAGAAGGGATTGATAAGTCTCTAGTTGTTATCAGAAGTCAAAATGCAACTGATGATGGTCGTGTAGCCAAATACATGCCTTTTAGAATGAATGAAGCGTTTAACGAGCGTCCACTAATCAAAGATGCCGAACTAGAAGAGTTAAATCAAGAAGAAGGTGATACTGATGCTTAATATCTATATTGATCCCTATGTCCTATCTCCTTTTGAAGCCTCTCCCTTTTTTCATAAGCTGACTAACTTTGCAAAATCTAAAGACCACAGAGTCGCTATTATGGGGTTTAAGTCACATATTTCTTGGAATGCTCTATCGTATTTAGAAGATAAAGCTAAGATTACGATTACCCACAATCATGCAGATCTAGAGGATGAGAAAAAACATGCCGTTCTGCTAGCGGGCTATTTAAAAAAGGATATTGAGTTAGTAACGTCTTCAACAAACCATATTACAGATATCTTCCTCTTTGATGAGCAGGCTCAGATGGATACGAATACTTTGTCTCAGCTTCTCAGCAAGATCCCTTACGTACATTACCTATCAACAGAGCATTTTTTCCATTCTCCTCACGTCAATAATTTCCCTAAGAACAGGCCATTTATTTTCAATACCCAACTTTTTCGAGACACGAGAAATATTTATTTTGCTAACAGTTTGGTAGAAGGTCATGATTCACTATTTGAAAGCTTAGCTAAGAATGATATTACCCAACAGGTATTTTTTGGTAGCAACAACTATATCTATATACCAGGTCATAATGGAACAGAAGAATCACGCGCTAAAGTCATTATGAACGTCACAAAAATTGAAGATTTGACGGTTGAAAGCATAAAAGCTTTAGAGCCAGTATCAGCCACTGCAGAACCTCAACAAAGCATAAAAGAGCTACGTTTAGACGAAATTGAAGAACGTCTAAAGCAGAAAATGAAAAGCTCAGATACAATTAAAAACAATGAAAATGCAAGTGAGGTCTTGAAAATTACTTCTGAAACCCTTACAATGATAAGGAAGGTAATGGATTGTATTGGGAGGATGGAAAATAGTTTAAATGCTAAGATGGCTGAACAAGCTGACGACAACAATAAACTTGATTCAGATTTTGATCCATTATACGCCTTCAGGGCTCAACATGATAAATTTGGGGAAGATTAAACAATAATAAGGGGTTGAAGGAGATAAAAATGGCCGATGAAGTAATGACTAAACAAAACATTTACTTAGTGTCAGACGTTGACAAAGCTAGGGAACTTGAGGCATACATCGTAAGTACTAAAGATGGTATGGAAGTCTTTGGACTTATCGGTTGTGATGAACTTGAGGAATTAACAGATGCTCAACGAAAATTTGTGCAGAGCGATGAAGCGATGCAATTCAAAAGCAACTAAGCTCCATGATAAAATAAAAAAGCTGAGAAATCAGCTTTTTTGAGTAGAAGAATTTTGGGATATAAAGTAGTTGTAAAAAACTAGTATTAGATTAGTTTACTTCTTAGTTGATATGGTTCAAATATCTTATGAGTTTCCTTATTGAATAATCAAATCTGGTAATTATTAGATATATAATTTGATATAATAAGCTGGTTCGACTTGTTGAAGCTGGATTTTTACGCTGTTTTAAATTTTTATAAAAAAGTTTGGAGGAAAAACATGAATGACGAGCAGACAAATAACCTTACCAACGATATACCAAGGAATGTAGATTTTATCTTAGATGAAATAAAAAATAGTTTTTTTGAGGATAAAAATAAAGTTATTGATAGTACTACTAAAGTCTATAATATTTGTCAAGAGTATCATAATTTAGAATTAGCAGAACGATGTGTTCTCATTCTAGAGCAACTATATGTAAATTTGGAAATCATTTCATTCGATCAACAGCAGGATTGTACTAAAGAATTACAAGATATTATTGACAAAGTTTATAGTATCTACCAAAAGTTTCCAAAATCTGATTGTATAGCTAAACAATATTTGTCCATTCTGATGAACTTAGTTTCAATCCAGATGGATAATGGAATCATTTTTGCCAAAGCTCAGAGTGTTTACCAACAGTTCCCAAATTCGGATAAAATCGCAGTACAATATATTTACATTCTGATGGACATATCCTCTGAGTGCCCATTATTTAATGAAGAATTACAGAATATTTTTGCCGAAGCTCAGAGTGTTTACCAAAAGTTTCCAAAAATAAAAGAAATAGCCTCTAGTTATTTGGGAATTTTATGGGACTTTACTGTAAAACAAGAAAATCTTGATGAATTACGGGAAAGTACAGATAAAGCCTATAGTATTTATCAAGATTTTTCAGATGATGTAGATATAGCTTTCAATTATATTTTTTTCCTCCGAGAGCTAGCCAAAAAACAAGAAGTTCTTAATGAATTAGAGGAAACCATTACTAAAGCTGAAGAAGTTTACGAATGTTTTTCAAATTTCGAGCATATAGCGGGTGAATATATATTTACTATGTTGCAATTGGCTAAAAAGCAAGATAACCTAGAAGAGCTACAGAGGACTGTTAAGAAAGTGTTGGAAATTTTTTGCAGTTTTTGTGAAAGGATATCTACCGAGGAGTCATCTTTAGATTATGATTATGACATGTTATCTATCAGAGAGTCATCTTCATATTTTGTTTCGGAATACATAAACTATCTTCTTATAAGTTCACTTGAAGAAGAAAAAGACAAGACTGAAGATAGGTTTAACATTCTACTCAGTGAACTATCCAATGTTAAAATAAAACCTAAAACAGATCCTAAAACAGATCCTAAAACAGATCTTATTGTTACAATTATAGACCAAATCTTTTCTTCCTCTGATAATTTTAGTTCTTTTACAAACAATAAATCCCAAATTATGAGCAAATTGCTTAGCAAATTTGGGGACATCGTATCTTTAGGAGAAACTAAATATTCTGTACTGATGAATCTAATAAATAGTCTAGAAGAAAAAGGTTATGATATTGAACCACTCGTAAAGGCATACTGTATGGTACAAACAATTAAGTTTCAATTATCTTTGAAGGATCTTTCAAAAGAAGACTTTGGACACTATACATCAGGAGAAGTTTTACAGATACTTTTAAAACAAAGTAGTGATAACGAAGAAAGTAGTGATAACGAAGAAAGTAGTGATAACGAAGAAAGTAGTGATAATCAAAAACTTTATTCTATTAAAGGGAGGACACGCTTAGGTAATGTTAAGTATATGAATGATCCAGAAGAAGGAAGTGTCCTAGATAGATATTTAGAATTAAGAAGATCTAATAATTTTGAAGTTTCTTTAAAACCTAGCCCTTGGTTTTTGATGAGTTTAACAACAGCAATTGATGATTTAGCAATGTGGTCGCAATATGGTGCTAGAGCGGAAGGTGTCTGTCTGGTGTTTAAACCAGATAGTTTTAAAGTTGTTAAGTCAATGGCTGAATCAGAGTGGATGAAAAAGAAAAATATTCAAGAATTGAAAAATGATATAGATTCTACAAAAAAAGACTTACTTTATCGAATTTGTTACCTTGATGAAAAATCATTTAACAACGGTAGCTTAAAAGCGGTAAAAAAAGATAATAATAAGATGTTAAATGGAGCAGAAAGAAAAATTATAAATTCTTGCCTAAAAATTATTAAGTTACTTGTGAGAGATATAAAGGAAAATACACTACTGTACAGTGCTGTAGAGGAATGCCTCGAGGAAATACGTTATCTTTTTAAAGTATCAGACTACAGCTATGAATCCGAGCTACGTATTTTGAGATATGCTGACTTAACTCCAGATAATAAGGAGATAAAAATTGATAATAGTGGTCCTGTTGCGAAGCTTTATTTAGAACGTGATATGCCCGTTCAATTAAAACAAGTTATTTTCGGACCTAAATTTTCCAATCCAGAGCATGTGACTCCATTGCTCCAACTTCTTGATAAAGATATTAATTTTAAACGCTCTGATAGAAAATTTAAATAGAATGAGCCACAAAAGTAATTAATTTTCACTAAAAGGATAACATTTTTTTAGAAGATGTTATCCTTTTTATTGCTTTGGAAAAAATTTATGGAACAATACGTGTGTTCGGAAAATAAGTATTTGTTGAACACACATATTAGTTATGATAAACTACTACTAACAAGAAAATTGTTAGATTTGAGGCTAATATGAAACAAGAAACACTTATGAAAAATATAAACGAGTTGCTCGAGATTATGCCTTGGTATGTTAAGGAATATTATCAAGCAAAGCTCGTTATTCCATATAGCTACAAGACGCTATATGAGTACTTAAAGGAATATAGACGATTTTTTGAATGGTTGATTAGCGATCATGAGGAACTGGGTAAAACTGTACGTTATGCAGACTATGATACGATTGCCGATGTTCATATTGATGAGCTGGCCCATTTACCAAAGTCTGTTATCGAAGGCTACTTTGTTTACCTTCGTGAAAATACTGAGCGTCGTTCAATTTCTGAAGTCAGCATTATTCGGACTAAAGATGCTCTCTCTAGTTTATTTAAGTATCTTACTCAAGAAACTGAGGATGATGAGGGTGAGCCTTATTTCTACCGAAATGTCATGGTTAAGGTGAAAATCAAGAAGCCTAAAGATACCTTGGCTAGTCGTGCAGATAACATGAAAGAAAAACTCTTTCTAAACGATACACAGTCTTTCCTAGATTATATTGACAATGAGCATGAAAAGAAAATCTCAAAACGTGCCCAGGTATCGTTTGTCAAAAATAAAGAGCGTGACCTTGCTGTCGTAGCACTTCTACTCTCAACTGGAGTCCGTTTATCTGAATTAGTCAACCTAGATATGCAAGATGTCAATCTGGCCACAAGGACGATTACAGTTATCCGAAAAGGTGGGAAAAAGGACGTTGTAAATATCGCTCCATTTGGTATCCCTTATATTGAGCGTTATTTAGAAATTAGGAAGGGACGCTACGCAGCAAGCGATTCAGATAAAGCATTCTTCTTAACGACTCAAAATAAAGTGCCTGCAAGGCTTGGAACACGTTCTGTCGAGCTATTGGTGAAGAAGTTATCTACCGCTTATGGTAAACCTACTACTCCTCACAAATTGCGACACACACTTGCGACACGTCTATATGAGCAAACAAAAGACAGTCTCTTAGTCTCCCAACAATTAGGACACAAAGGAACTGCAATGGTAGAAGTTTATGCACACGTAGCTGCAGAGACAACTAAGGAAGCCTTGAGTGATTTGTGATGTAGGACTATTATCACACCAATTTTTAAAGATACCGGATACACATTATAGCGGGGTATATGTACATTATTTGTCTGATTGCCTATGTGCATTACTCTCTTATGGGGAAACGGCATCATGGTTATAGAAGCTACCGTACAAAAAGTACGGTAGCTTTTCCCATTCAGAAAATGAAATGTTAGATTTTTGGCATTATTTATAGTAAGAGAATAATAAATGATGTTGGATACCATTTAAAATGTTGCTTTTGTACTTCTAAATTGCTAAAATTGTAGTACAAAAGCAACAAAAGGGGGGACAGGTATGTCAAAAAAAGAACTGTTACTTGACTATCTAGATAGGAACAATGGCATGATTACCTACAAGGATTGTAAAAAAATTGGTATTCCTACCATATATCTAACAAGACTAGAGAACGAGGGAGTTATTTTTAGGGTTTCAAAAGGGATCTATTTATCTGCTAGTGGAGACTATGATGAATACTATTTCTTTCAATATCGTTATCCTAGAACTGTCTTTTCATACATCTCTTCCCTTTATTTACAGGGACTTACAGATGAAATTCCACAATATTTTGAAGTAACAGTTCCCAAGGGATACCGTTTTAGGAATGCACCCTTAAATATCAATATTCACAGTGTTTCAAAAGAGAATTTCAACCTCGGTATCACTAGTGTAAAAACTTCCATGGGAAACACTGTTAATATTTATGATTTTGAACGTGTTTTGTGTGATTTTATCCGTAATAGAGATAAGATTGATACCGAGCTCTTTGTTAAAACACTTCAAACGTATAGTAGCTTCCCTAAAAAAAATCTTGTAAATCTCTATGAATATGCTCAAAAATTGAATATATCGGATGAAGTTAAACGAACCTTGGAGGTGCTACTATGAACAAAGCAAAGTTAACAGCTCTCTGTCATAAAATTTCAAAACAAACAGGGTTAACTTTTAATTCAGTAATGACCTATTATTTTCTCGAAATTATTTTGAAAAAACTAAGTCAAAGTTCTTATGCAGATCACTATATTTTTAAGGGTGGGTTTTTACTTTCGAATGTCATAGGTGTTGAGTCTCGTAGTACGGTAGATATTGACTTTTTATTTCATAAGCAGACTTTATCTGAAGAAAATGTTCAACAGCAACTAGAAGAAATTTTAACCGAATCGAAAGATGATATTCAATTTTCTATTCAATCTATATCATCTATCAAAGAAAGTGATAATTATGGCGGTTATAGAGCAACCATATTATGTCAACTGGAAAATATTAAACAAATTATTCATTTAGATATTGCGACCGGTGATATTGTCACACCTCACCCTGTAACCTATGCTTATAAAGCTATTTTTAACGATGAAAGCTTTTCAATCATAGCTTACACAATTGAAACCATCTTGGCTGAATAGTTACAAACTATTTACTCAAGAAACTTTTTGAATAGCCGCAGCAAAGATTTCTACGATGTCTATATCCTTTCTAAGTTGAAGAAAAACGACATTGACTTTAGACAATTAAATGTTGCTTGTCAAAGAACCTTCTCTTATCGTGAAACAGAACTTGACTATAATGAAATCGTTCAACTTATGGAATCTTTCAAAACTGACCCTATTCAACAACAACAATGGCAAAACTATTCAAATAAATATAGTTACACAAAAGGGATTTCTTTTTCTGAAATACTTGATGAGATTGTTAATTTGGTAAGTGTCATAGCTTCCTCGAACAATGGTTAGCCCTTGCCTAACAGTTTTTTTTGGAAAAAGAAGTGTTAGGACATATAACTTTATTGAGCAGACCTTAAAGTTGATAAACTAGTTCTTAGCTCTTTCGAGGTCTTCTTATTTTTCGTTGTCTCCCATTCAAAAAGGTGGAAGGGGAGACATTGTAAATATCTGTCTACTTGGCAAGTGATTCAGATAAAGCATTCTTCTTAACGACTCAGAATAAAGTACCTGCAAGGCTTGGCACACGTTCTGTCGAGCTCTTGGTCAAGAAATTATCTACGGCCTATGGTAAGCCTACTACTCCTCACAAACTGCGACACACACTTGCGACACGTCTTTATGAGCAAACAAAAGATAGTCTATTAGTCTCTCAACAATTGGGACACAAGGGAACTGCAATGGTAGAGGTATATGCACACGTAGCCGCAGAGACAACTAAGGAAGCATTAAGTGACTTGTAGTGTGATATCACTTTTATAAAAACGATACATAATACATTATAAACGATACATAAGGTAAACATACAATGTTGAAAAGAAAAAAGTTCCAAAGGTATTTTACCTTTGGAACTAAAATAAATAGGAACTAGATGGATTGTTATTTCAAATTAGTTATTCTTAAATGGTATTTTTACGGTGTTTACCAGTATACAGTAATCCAAATAGAGACATTATTGTGATACCCATAGTAGTGAGAATTGAAGACTCATCTCCAGTTGATGGTAATTGGGTCTGTCTGTTAACACTCATAGAATTTATACTTCCAGATTCACATTTTGGACTAGTAGAAGTTTGATTTTTGTAAGCTTTAAGTTCAGAATATTGAACTGGGTTGCTTGAGCTATACAATAAATTGGAATCACCATAATATTTTACGTTAACAAACTGGGAACCAGGTTTAGATTTTGCTACTGGTTTTGGCGTAAACTTAAGAACATCGGCTTGGGCTCTCACATAAGCTGATGTCAATTCGTCAACTTTAGATTTAGCAATATCGTAAGCAGATTTAGCTTCAGCAACCTTAGCTTTAGCGGTTGCAACAGCTTTATCGAGTCCTTCTTGCTTAGCTACTAGTCCATCACGAGTTTCAGTCAAAACTTTCACATCAGATTCAAGTGTTTTAACTTTTTCTTGAAGGGATTTAACTTTATTGATGGCCTCAGTGTATTTATCACGAGCATCAGTTAAAGCTTTATTTTTAGCCTGAACTTCAGTAAGTTTTGCATCAGCCTTTTCTTTGTCAATGTTCGCAGCATTTACATCTGCAGTAGCCTCAACAAGTTTTGATTTCAAGTCATTCAAAATTGCGTATGAATTTGAAAGCTTGTCTTTAAGAGCATCAAGTATTGTTTGATGAGACGTCAATTCGGCGTCAGATTTGGCTAACTGTCCATCAATATCGGTAACTTTGGCTTTAGTTTCATCAACTTTGGCTTGAGCATCTGCCAATTCTTTTGTGGCTTGAACTTTGTAAGCGTCAAGTTTAGCTTGAGCATCTAATTTGGCTTTTGATGGTGTTACGATTTTCTTGTTTGACACATAGTTAAATGTTGTGTCAGGCAAGAATTTCACACGTTTACCGTTAAAGTACATTACAGTACGGCCATCTTCATTTTCGTATGTGACATTAGCTTTAGCATCAGAAGTTGAACTTTGACCCGGATATGCAAGCACATCCATTGACGCATAACCGTCAATTTCGTTGGCTTCAGCACTAGGTTTGTTTGCTGCTCCAAATCCGACATTACCTACAGAGAAGAGCAAAGCAAGGCGGTGTCCGTATTGAGTGTTTCCTGAACCTGACTCGTAATTGCGGTATTCTGTAAACCAGTGTGACAATTCCATGTACGCAAATTGTTGGTCAGACAATAAGACATATGGATTGTAAAAGTAGTCACTGTTAGTGTTGTAAACAGTTCCACCAATATTTTCCCAAGAATGTGGATGACCAAGGGCAGTTCGGTGAGACAACGTATCATTTGCGAGCATTTCGTCGGCACGAGCTTGTGCGAATTTTTGTGCAACGTCATCTGTAGTCACTTTGTCAGTAATACCATTAATTTCACGCAAACGATTAATGTACGCAACCAAATATTTGTTTACTTCAGCCATATTTGGTGTGTAAGTAAATGCACCTGTTGATTGATAATCCAATTGTTGTTCAGGTGTCAAGTCAATGTTGACTGTTTCTTTGCCGTCAGGAATGATGACTTCACGTTGCTTACCTGGGCCTTCATTTGCGCCGCCACGGTCCATGTCAAATCCATTAAGGGTTTTTGCATCAGTACGTTCATATGTGATAATGTCAGGCTGTTTGTCAACATTATTTTGTAATTCATTGATTTTTGAATCAACTTCATTTTGTTTTTCAGCTAATTTACTTTCCGCATTAGTTTGATTTGAATGTGCGTCGGTTGATGCCTTTGTCAAATCTTTAACGTTTTTAGTCAATTTATCTACTGTATTTTGCTCAGTAGATAAATTATTTTTCAAATTAGTTGCAGATTTATCAGCACTTTCAAGTTCCTTTTGCACATCAGATTTATGATTTTCGGCTGCGATTTTAGCTTGGTTTGCTTTTTGTGCATCAGTTTCCGCTTTAAACAAATCAGCCTCAGCTGTTGGATTTTTGGCAACCTCTTGGTCGAGCGCTTGACTATCTTTGTTAGCTTCGACTTGGGCATTAGCCACATTATTCTTAGCACTGTTAAGTTCGGCGACCTTTGCTTCAAGTTGTGCATTAGCATCGTTAGTGGCTTTAATATTTTGGTTTGAAGCTTCGACAGCTTGATTTTGAGCAGAGGTAGCCTCATTCATATTAGTTTGAGCATTTGTTAACTCAGCTGTAGCATTTTGATAAGAGTGCTCGATTTGTTTTAAGTTTGCATTTGCTTCCGCGAGATTGGTCGGTTCAGCATGAGTTGTTGAGTTTTGATTAGTACCTGCATTTACAACAGGTGTTTCTAAACTATCAGCTGATGCTGTTGTTTGGGTGAACGTTGTTCCTACGCCTAGTGCAGCAGTTGCTACAATCCCGACGAAAGCAGTTTGTTTCAAATCTGATGTTTTCATTTTCATGTCTCCTGTACTGAAAATAAATAACTATCTACTTTTTATTATATGCTAACTGTTTACTAACTAATCCATCTTACGAAATTACATTTTTTATAATATACTTGTTATTCTTACTTGTCAATCCCTTATTTGATATTTTCTGAAAGTTTTTAATTATATTTTAATGCCTTAAAAGGTTTATAGGCTAGTAAAATATGTGTTTTTTTATATTTGTATAGTCTTGGTATATTCTAATGTAAATTTTATTGTTAAAAAATAATATTTAAAAAATTTCTAGTATTTTATAAATCAATGAAATTCTATTTTTATGAAAAACTAAAAAATGCGAAGAAAATACTATGATTTTTAAGTACTTATAAATTTTTAGGGATACTTATTTTAAAATATTTCTTAAAAAGACAATCACAAAAGGCTTCACCCTAGCCACTCGTGATTGTCTTTATTAGTTATATTTGACAAGTTAATTTCGGTAATATTTTCTACCAGAACTAATCTATATCCTTCACTAGTCTTTATTGATATTTCCTTACGAGACAATTCTCTCACTTCGCCAAATAAAGTAATTTTATTATCACGATGTTTGATAGTGAATTGGCCTTTAAGTTTATTGGCATAGAGTTGAGAAAGTAATAAGAGTTTCTGAGGCTTACTTAAGTCTGTTGAGAAGTCAACACGATTTTTAGCAGCATGTAATGACGAGGTATGTTCGGATAGAAAGAACCCCATCCACTTTTGCATCCCAGGATCTTGGTATTCTCTTGCTGCTTGAAATGGTAAATAGGAACGATCAATCATTTTAAACCATCCAATCCTCCAGCAGAATGTCCTCCGATGAGCCTACTTCTGGCAATACTTCTCGATGCACCATCAAGTGCATTAGCTTTTAGTAGAGAGGTAAAGCCAAATTGGTCTCTGATAGAATCTATTGCTGTCTGGAGCCTTTCTTCTTTTTCAATTTGTTCGACATCATCGAATAGTGAGATTAATCCAAAAGATTCATCTACAAACCCAGAATAATTAACCGCTACACTTCGGATTGCCCCTGAAGTGTATTTATTATGGAATAATTTCAACACATAGTTTGTCAGCAGGTCAGTGTTATTCGTTGGTTCAATTTTCATTTGAGTATTGATAGAACGCTTGTTCTCATGCTTAGAGTAGCCAAGGTGTATTGAAACAACAGTCGCTTTCTTGCCTATCTTTCTCAATCGGATAGCAACTTGCTCGGCCATCTCTCTAAGGAGAATTTCAATATCACGTTGTCTAAAATAGTCTCTAGGGAGAACCTGGGAGTTGCCTAGACCTTTTGATTTAGGTTTATAGGGCTTATGAACGTTACTTTCATCAATACCATTAGCATGAAACCATAAACGAAGGCCAGCTACTCCTAGTTCTTTCTTCAAGATATCTGGATTAGCATTTGCCAAGTCTTTGATTGAGTGAATACCTAACGTGTTGAAGCGTTTCTCCATTCTTTTACCGATACCCCAGAAATCTGTCATCTTAGGAATAGACCATACCTTATTCTCCACATCCTCATAGGACCAGTTAGCTCTCATGGTTGGAGTTTTCTTTGCTTCATTATCAAGGGCTAATTTAGCAAGTAATGGGTTAGCATTGGACATACCAACGGTTGAATAGATGCCAGTTTGTCTCCAGACGTCCCTTTGAATCCTTGCTGAAATAAGGTCAAGTTTTTGCTTTCGTGACAACTGCATATCTGGAACGAAGTAATTAAGAGAACTAGATAGGTCAATAAACCCCTCATCTATAGAATAGGGGTAAATATCGTTAGGGCTACCATAGTTTTGAAAAATGCCTTGGATTTCTATATTAACTGCGATATACTCGTCCATTCTGGGAGGAACGATGAAAGTCACTTTTGCCCAGTCTTCAATGAATCGCACGTATTCTGGATCTGTTCTCAGTCCTTGTTTCTTGGCATTGTAGTACGAGAACTTTCTTGTTTGAATATCAAAAGGGAGGTCGTATGCTCTTCCTACGTTTGATTTCCCAAACACTTTCTTAAATATCGGTGAAGAAGCTAGGATAAGACCTGCAGAGTTATCAGCTCTACTCATAACACATAGAGAAGTCTTTAGAGGATGTAGCCCTCTTTCAACACATTCTACGCTAGCATAGAAAGACTTCATATCAATAAAGGCAATATCACTGCGAGGTTCCCTAGTGTAATCAAAATATCCCATGTGTTACCTCTTTTTGTTAGTATATAAACTAACAAAAGTATAGACTATTTTGGTGAGGTTTTCAAGAGTTACAGTGTTGCCAATAGTCTTTGAGAGTAAAAAAAACACCAATAGCTGTGTAATTGGCGTTTTCAGTAGTCTTCTAAATATTTTTAAAAGGGGTATCGAGTTATGTGGAACTTATTCAGAACTTCCTGATGATGATGGCTCGGTAGTAGCATGATAGTTATTTGCCTGGTCAATCATATCTTGCACATAAACACCCAAGAGTGTGTTATAACCATTTTCATCAATATTACTATGAAATTCAGGATTTACCCTTGTTTCTTTTGATGATTCGGGAACTCCAGCATCTTGTTGTTGTGCAGGTGTTGTTGGGGTACTTCCAGCTACCGTATTGGTGTTACTCTGAGCTGATTCACTAACAGTTGCTTGAGTAGAGCTTGAACTAGACGATGATGGTTGCGTAGAGGATGAGGTTTCCGTTTTTGAGGTGTTTTTGCTTGTGTTATCATCTTTAATTTCAATTAACTTCTCATATATCTTTTGCGTCAAAGCATTTTGTTGTGAGGCCGTTAATGATGCTGCGACACGAATAACAACCGTTCCATAAATATAGTGTGAACCAGGGTTGATAACAGTTGGCAGACCATCGAATGCACTTAAATAGTCATTTCGTTTTTTGGCATCTTCAGCCGTTTTATAGACTTCAACACATCCACCTGCATCTGTACCTTTTGCTACTAAATCAGCACCAGCAACTGGATTAGTCACTTCATTGTCAGAGAAATAAACTGCTGCCGTATAACTTCCTTGTTTGTTTAAGCCTTGGTTTGGATCATTATCTTCTGTAGCTGACTGAACATCTGAAATCGTATCAATTTCCTTAAGACGACTTTCCACAAATGTATTGGAAGGATTTGTAATTTGTTTTAACTGCTTAACACTTGTTGAATACTTCTGGTTTTTATCTTGAAGTTCTTTTATCTCTGTTGTGTAGTTAATTGGTTTTTTTAGTGATTTAACTTGTTTATTGATGTCGCTTGTTTTCTTTTTAATTTTAGGAATTACTTGTTTCTTCTTTTCAGCAGTTGAGACTTCGTTTTTTAACTCAACCGTCAGCTTTTCGTCTAAGGGTTTATCTTTACTACTAAGTAGTTTCTTAGATACTTTGATTGTTTCCTCTAAGCTACGGTTTTCTTTTTGAATTTTGGCTGTTACTTCATTAAATGACTGTACCGCTCTTTGATGTGGTGAAATTGCAAGTACATAGTACCCTATACCGAAACAAAATAGTGCGATAAGAGAAATTATGGCACTTTTCTTTGTACTAATTCTTTTCATAAAATCAAATTTCATTTTCAATCTCCAAAAATCAAGTCTTCAGTATCCCAGATAGCTATCAGGGATTTACTATTAATTATTCTGTTTTATTATACTTAAATGTTCTAACATTTTAAAGTAGTCTTTTGATTATTATTCAAGAAATTCAATGTTGTCTGTTCATAGATAAGAACTTTATCCTCATAAGTTATCTCATAATAAAAACACCCCAAGTTAGATTTTTTCTGTTTAACTTTTGGAGTGTAGTTCAAAATAAGCCTTTTTTTGGGGGGAGGTTAAATTCAGTAAATTGCACTGTATTTCAATTCAAACTCTATCTTTTTTCGTAAGACTTGGTTGGAACATCTCGTATTTGAATGAATTTCAATATATGCTTAATATCAATGTTTCCCCACGTTTTCAGAAAGAAATATTTCATCTAATTTGAGTAACTTTCAATTGAGTGGTGTGAATTTTACCCTAAAAATACACGAATTGAGATAGATTTTACCAAAAAGTTTACACCACTATTTAGATGATTTTTTATTTTGCCTATTTTTACCTATGGTCTTACCCACGACAAAAATTATAGAGCCAAAAAACCCTAGTCACACATTTGAACTAGGGTTTTACGTTGCTTTGATTAACAAGGTTACCAAATCTTTCAGAATTACAATTTCTATTTATAGGAAAAATATTAGTAATAAATTATGTAAATTCAATCTAATTACTATAAGTTTGCTCCCATTTTTTCATTTCTTCAACGATACTTCTTAGAGCAATACCTTTCTTTGTCATTTTATATTCAACCTGTGGAGGCGATGTCGGTAAAACTTTTCTTGATAAAATGCCTTCTTGCTCGAAATCATGTAACCGTTGAGCTAATATTCTAGGATTAATACCTTCTACACTACGCAAAAGACTACCATAATGTATATTACCATCAATAATTTCAGATAAAATCTCAAGAGTAAATTTACCCTTTAGTAAATTCAAGACCCTTCTTGCTGGACAAATTGATTTTTTCAAAGGTTGCATCTTGCAAGTCTCCATTCATTTCCTCCTTTTTTGATAGTTACTATACTTTTTTTCCCTTCTTGTTTCATAAATAATTACATGATAAGTTTATTATATCACTTGAAGGGAAAAATCACTATGGATATTATAACTAAGTTTGACCGTATTGAAGATATTCTCGGCAGTCCTGATGGAAGATACTTTGGTAATGGATATACTCAAGTAAAATATTTTCAGAAAGTTAAACATATTACGTTTGATTGATAAATAAAAATTAGTTTGATGAAATAACGGAGGAAGCTTGATGAAAAAAACAAATACAAAAGCACCAGCTTATCTACTTTTTATTCTTTCGCTAGGATACATTATGGCGGTCCTAGATACAACCGGAGTTGTTCTTGCAGTGCCTCATATTGAAACAGCTATGAGCGTCTCATTAGAGCAATCCATTTGGATTATTAACGCCTATACACTAGCTTTAGGGTCTTTGCTCCTACTTTCAGGAAATTTAACAACAAAATATGGTGCTAAACGAATTTTATTAATTGGAATGACAATTTTTACACTTGCCTCGTTAGGATGCTCTTTTTCACCAAATATTGAAACATTAATTATACTTAGATTCATTCAAGGTTTCGGTGCTTCGTTGTTCATGCCAAGTTCATTAGCACTTTTATTCATTTCATACCCCGATTCTACTAAAAGAGCACGTATGTTAGGAATCTGGACAGCAATTATTTCTGTTGCAACCGGTACTGGTTCTTTTATTGGTGGACTAATTATTAACTACTTCGGATGGAGGGGTATTTTCTTAGTCAATATTCCATTTGGAATTTTGACAGTAATTTCAATATTACTTCTCGTGAAAAATAATATTGCCAATCTAAAGACCAGAATTGACATCTTTAGTAATATTTTTCTGGTTACAACTATCGGAAGTCTAGTTATTTACCTTGTTGAAGGGAATCAATATGGTTATAGTAACTCAAATCTTTTATTGTTTCTTCTCCTATTTATAGTATTTGCTATTGGTTTAGTAGTCCACGATAAAAAAAGTAAAGCACCTATTGTTCCCCACCAACTATTAAAAAATGCTAAGTTTATTGTATCTAATCTATTAGGTTTAGTAGTTAACATTTCACTATATGGCATTGTTTTGGTGCTAGGACTCTATTTTCAAACTTATTTAAACCTTTCCTCAATGGTTTCTGGACTCCTCATTCTACCAGGAATGATTGTCTTAATTATTGGTAATTTATTTTACGCACGTGCTGTAAAAAGATTTTCCGTGGGAAGCCTCGCTACTGTCTCAATTATTTTTGCCATTGTAGGAGCAGCAGGAATTTTTGGAATTGGAGTTCTTTTTCATGAAATTCAACTATACATCCTAATTCCTTTATTTTCTTTAATGAGTCTAGGTATCGGAGTGTTAACTCCAGCAACTACAACCATTCTTATGGAAGCTGCTGGTCAAGAATTATCTGGAATTGCTGGTGCAACTCTAAACGCTAACAAACAGATTGGTGGACTTTTTGGTACAACAATTATGGGGATTGTAACTACTAATTTATCCCATGATTGGAATATAGTCATCGTTGTCGCATTTTTGGTTAACGTGATAATGTATATTGCTATTTGGTTAATTGCTAGTCGTTACCTTTATGGAAAAGAATAAAACTAAACAGAACGCAATCAATTTAAAAGTTGATTGCGTTTTATATTATTTCTCAGCACAATTACTCCAATCATCATAATTTGCTTGATAAATAACTCAATTACTTTTGTCGCAAAGTTTGTAAAATACCAACTACCTTATAACCTTGATGGAACTGTGAAAAATGCATAAGCGTTAGTTCATATGATAAATTAGATAACACTCGTCGTGTTCCTTGGCTATCCTCAATATTGATTAAACTTCCCAAAAGAAAACCGTCATCATAATGAACTAGGCTACTATCAATTGCAATATCTCTTTTGAGTAGCTCTTCACTCATATCCTGAACCTCGCTAGCAATCGTTTCACTAGTCAAGTCTTTTAAATCTTTTACTAACTGATAAGTAGTACAGATTGTATTTGATATATAATTAATGGCTTTTATTAGCTGTATTTCTGAAAATTACCATAAGTAGCTAAACATTTCTTTGCTCTCTGCCCTATAGCTTGCTTACTAAGAGTTTCAAAAAACTCAAAAAAACAGCTTCAAGGTAATTTCTTTATAAATTTATCTTTTCAAATCGAATAGCATCAAGTTCTTTGTCTGATTGGTCTTTATATAACGCAATCAGATTGTCGATTTTCTTCTGAATATCTTTTTCATATTTTAGAGTTACGTATTAGTATCACATTTCTGTTCATAATGCCATGATTTCACTTTTTTTCTTTCTTCTCCCCAATACCTCACAATAAACCGGATCGGGAGTTGCTATTTAGTTCACCAGTAGCGGATCCCCTAGGAGATATTGACTATATTTTCAACATGCCTGTCGTACTAAAAAAAGGCTCTATAATTTCTGTAGTGGGTAAAACCACTGTAGAGATTATAGAGCTTTTTAAGTGTACACAAAAAGTCCCATAAGAACTATAATGAAAAGCAACGAAACTACCATTAGGAAGAACTTATGAGACTTATTAAGAATACCACAGAACTAATCGGAATTAAAGACCAAAATATCATTATTTTACTTGTTTTTGAAACCGACACTCATATCGAGATTCAAGCAAAACTTGATTATCCTGCACCATCATGCCCCCGTTGCCAAGGAAAGATGATTAAATACGACTTTCAAAAGCCTTCTAAAATCACTCTTATTAAGCAAGCTGGAACTCCAATAGTACTATGCTTCGAGTGTAAAAGCTGTCAGAGAGTCACGGTAGACGCAACATCAATCGTTGAGACTCAAATCTCGTCCATCAATTGGTTGCACAACTCCTAACTGAGAAAATGTCACTAACAGATACTGTCAGAAGACTTCGTGTATAGACATCCACTGTCTATCGTTAGTCTGACCTGTTTACTTTCAAAGGATACTATGACAAGATCCCTACTGTTATGTCCTGAGATGAGTTTGGGTTCAAGAAAGGTGAACTAGCTTTTGTGGTTCAAAACTATGCGACCAAAAACTTATAGCCATCCTTGATAATCGTCACCAAACCACACACGATTGCCTCTATACATCGTCTTATTAGAACAATGTACTACCTCATAACGCATAACAAACATTACGATTATACTTCTACCTAAAATTGGTAAAATGGTTATGCTATATTATTGTAACGCCTTATCAAAAAATCACTAGATAAGGTATTGGTTTAGTATACACTTTTTTCACTAAACTTTAGTTCAAAAAAGACAATTTACTTAGTTTGATTATGGAACTCAAACTATTCTCATCAAATATCTTGATATACGTGACAAATGGTAGAAAAGGACTTATTTCTGCAAAACAGAAGATTAAGTCCTTTGGATAAATTATAATTTTCACTTTTGGGTATTACTACAAGATAAAAGTGTAGAGAATTTCTCTTTAGGTAATATCAAGAAAGAAATTGGGTATCAATTCCTTGACTTTATCTGTATTATAGTAGAATACTCTTTTACCATTTCTGATATTGTTTACAATCCCAGCTTTTTTTAAGATATTTAAATGATGTGACACCGTTGATTCACTTGTAACCAAAATTTGTGCTAAACTTTTAGTTGTTTTTTTTCCTTCATGTAGATAATATAAAATATCAATTCTAGTAGGATCTGATAACGCCTTAAATATTTCAGACATTTCTTGTCTGGCCAAATTACCAATATTACGAGAGTTAACATTGTAAGTTAAAATTATTTTTTCATTCATTTTATTAACTCTAACATGTGGCCAAGTCACAGAACTAGGCAAAAAAATTATTTTTTCACCATTACCTAGATAATATTTTTTGTTCATTTTAGTCTGTATCTTAATGGCATTTTTTACCCAATATATCTGGTTAGAATCAATAGATTGTATGAAGCTCAAAAAGCCTTGTTTGGAGATACATTTTCTTTGTTTCATCGCATAGTGATTAAGCACATTGAATACATCCGTTTTTTGAACGAAGTCTTTGAAATAATATTTGTAGTACATTTTTAGAAATGAAAAAAAGTTTAGGAATACCAGATCCGCATTTTCTACTAGATCTTCCATTAGCTTTGAATCCTTAAAATCTTTTAGTTCATTGATTAACAAACCCTTATCTTTTCCTAAAAGATTGGTTCCAAGTAAAGATATTTGTTTCTCTATACTAGATTCCTCATAAATAATTTCTTCGATAAAGAAATTGGGAATTTTACTTTTATAAAAAGGAGAAAAGTAGTTCAATTCTTGTAATATTTGCTCATCCATTACTTGTTTTGTCTCGCTTGCCCATGTAGTCATCAGTCCATGGCCATCTGGATTTAGCAATACATGTAGGCTCCCCAAAACTTCATTTAGCGGAGAGTAGATGCTAAAACAATTTTTATTAATTTCTGATAGATTATCTAGAAGAGATTCCGTAAAGTAAATAGTTACTGTCATTTTGGGTCACGTAATTCGCTTTCTTTGGAAAAGATTATTTAACACGATGGCTAGTATTGTCATAGTAACTCCAATGAGTTCTACGTTGGTGAGCTTATATCCAAACATTATTTCAATCAAGAAGGTTATGATTGGTACAAGATTCATGAATAGAGAGCCATTTTGAGGAGTCAACAGTTTATTCCCAATATTCCACAAAAGTACTCCAATTACTCCTGAGAAAACACTCATATATAACAATTGCCACTTAATGGTTAATAAATTTGAAAGGGAAGGGATGTGTGAAATATTCAAATGTTGTAGTAACAGTATAGCACAAATAGAACTAATATTTCCTAGTAAACAACTAAGCGTCGTGTATTTTAATGAAGACCAATTTTTAAACTCAGCACCACCTATTGTATATAGTACCCACGCGATCACGCTAAGGGATATTAAAAAGATTGGTTGTAATAATGTACTTTGATTTTTAAAGATGGATAGATTACCTTTAGTAACTACTAGAATTACTCCTACTAAAGAAATGGAAACAAGAAAAAGAGTTCTCCAACCAGGAAATTCTTTTTTTGTAATCCATAATACTAATATTGAAACCATTGGAATTAGTGCCATCAATAAGGATGCTAAAATTGTACCCTGAGTTCCAGCTATTTTCTGACCTGCAAAAACCAAAAAATTATAAGCACAGAAGGCCATTGTTCCCAAAAACAGTATTTTGGGAACAATGGCCTTCTATTTAGTTTAAATCCATCCTTACCTTCTTTATAAAATAATATAATTGCTAATATAGAGGCTACTATAAGATATCTTATTAATGTAAACCAATAGGGGTCCACGATTTGTAGTGCACTTCCCGCAATGGGCCATTGAGCACCAAAAACACTCCCTGCAATTAAACAACTAAGTATTCCTTTAAAAAATCTATTTTTCAAAATGACACTCCTTAACATAATTTAAATATTCATACTTTATATCCTTAATTCTTTCAGTATTGTTGACTTGTGAAACCCTATAGCCAACATAATAGGGTGAAACTATAAAACGAGGGACTACTTTACAAATCAGATTGTTATTTTGAAGAAAGAAAAATAGATTATACGAATCACAAGATTTATTGAAGTATTTATTAAGAATAAATCCTACTACATCTTTAATGACATCAGATGTTTTATCAATATAGGAAGTACTAGATTTAATATTAAACTCGCAATAACCCATTGTAGGTTTAGTTGAGATATTTACGGAGACGTATTTGTCGTCATAAATTTTATAACCTGAAAAAGACTCTTCACTGATTTCTGAATAGATGTCTGTATTTTCAAATCCCACAATCTGAGTATGTGGGTGCCTTAAACTTCCACCAGATAATGGTCCATAGTTTTTAAACATTGCTACGCTTTTAAAACGAGATTGGTTACTCAATTTTAGAAATGATTTAATAATATAGTTAATCACTCTTTTATTATAAGCGTAGCTATAATTTGAAATATCTCCGTAATGATCTTCAGATTCAATTATTAATGTCTGATAGGTGTTTTCGATCGTATTGTATTTATTGTCTAACCAAAGCAATCCATCATTCTTATCAATAATATTTGTTAATTGGTCTAAATGACAAAAAGGACATTCATCTGAATTTGATGGTTTTTTCTTAGCAATCGAGGTGTTAAAAACTAAAGGTTCCATATTAGATTTTTCTTTCTCCGAAAAGGATTTTTTGTGGCGTGAAATAGAAAATATCATTGTAAATATTTTGTGATAAATTTGAATATGAAGTTAATTTATTGAAGTAGTAATCATACCCATCGCTAACGGTCATTCTATTAGTCTGAACTACTAATCTAGATTATAAATAACTAGATTAGTGATTTCAATCTATTTAAAATTTATGAAATTATAACTCAATATATAAAGATGGAAAGAGATTTTTGTTCAATTTCAATTATAAAATACAAAGCTAACAAGCAATTTAAGATTTGAAGTTTATGAAATCGAAAAGGTAAATAATTCAGATATAAATAGTAATATAAAACAGAAATAGATAATTTGGCGACAAACTGGAGTACATTTCAAAGTGAAATCACTTTTTGAGAAGAACAATCAAATTTCAAAAGGTTGGACCTCTAGAAATATCATTAAGAGAGGTTAATATAATTAGACGAATATTATCCGTAATAATGATACTAAGAATATCTTTATTTACATCATCGTTAACATCCATGCTTTTGGAGACAAAAATGACGAATTAGGTTGTGGTTTTTGTAAAAGAATATGTGTAGCGGTAACCGATAGTAACTTCTTGTAATTATTCTTGTACTTATATGATGAGATGCATGAGGCCTAATTATAAAAATAAACAAAAAAAGACAGCTTCAGTTTTGGGAAACTATCTGTTTTGAAGCTCTATCACATTTAACAGTTGGAATAATAACTTAGAAATACTTAGTTATTGCGCAGGTCTCAAGGTTGCTGCTACTGTTCTAATAGAACTTTGTGTAAGTTCATCTTGTCTTTCTTCATCTGTGATTACACGAGGTTTTGGAAAGTTCTCGATAGGCTTTTCATGTTCTTGAGCTTGCTTTTTAGCTTGTTCAAGTCGTTGGTGTTGAGCTTCTGGACCCCAGTCTTTCTCTGCCGCAATCTCAGAGACCATAAAGGCACTATATCGATATGCCTCTGGAACAATCGCTTGGATTTGTTCTTTAGTGAAGCGATCTCCCTCACTATAATCGACGACATCCCAAATTAGTCCGCCATTGCCATCTTCTCGTGCTGCAAGGAAGTGTTCGCATCCAATAGGATTTGAGAGATTGATCATAAAGAGTTCTTCAGACCATTCTCCAGTCATTACAGCATCAATGAATGTTTTATATTCATCGTCCGAGGCAAATGTTAGTTGACCTTCTTTTTCAGCTTTTTGAGCTTCACATAATACCTCAAATCGTTCCTGGTATAGTGAGAAATTGTACTGCTTCAAAAAACTTGCTTGTTCCGTTGTTAAAATATTTTTCTTCATCGTGATTACCTCTTATTCTAAGTTAAATGTCAGTGTTACTTTAGTCAATGGGATGTGTTTAAGCCCCCAAAAGCCAGATTTCAGTAACACTTTGAACATACCAGCTACATTTCCTTCTGTATCTTGTCTAAACTTTTCATCTCTGATTTCCGTAAGACCTTTAAATTCATGAGAAATACTACTAGCAATAGATGAACGCATCGACTCTTTGATATTGTCTACGGTGTCAAATCGTCCTCTGATATTTGCATTGTGTCTATCATCAAAAATGATTTTATTGATCTGCCCTTTGCTGAAGTTTCTTAAGGCAATAGCTACAACATAAGGAAGTGCAATCCCCAATGTAACTAGTGGGTGTGTCAGAATATCAAACACAATACCTTTTAGAGTGGTGATAAGTACGATATAAGCCAATGCACCTATCAATTTAAAGTAATTAACTGACATCGTAAATTTATTTTTTCGATTAGCTAATAACAAACCAATACATACATAAACTACCAGTAATACCAGGGCGACAATATGAATCGTCTTTGTTGAAACGTTGAGAATATTGTTTGCTAATAACAGGACTGAAGTGGCTGTTATAAATATGATTTCAAGGAAATAAATACTTTCAGCAAACCATTTCATCAGTAACATGAACATTAATTTATTATTTTTCAAAAAGACACCTTCTTTCTACTTATATGGTCTTGATTTCATAAGTTCATAATCATATAAATTATCAGTCCTCATATAAGCAACAACTTCCTTCCTAGTTCGTTTTAAAGTACTCCCTAATTATAGAAAAACAAATATCTATTTGTAACCCAGTGACACCTCCTAAAAAAACACAACTTTTGGGGTGCAATTCAATCCAAGCTGTTTTTTTGATAACTTTTTCACAAAAAAAGCCAGATGTCTCCACCTAGCTTGTGCTTAAAAAAGTCCATGAAGGACCTTGACAAACAGTTAACCAAAAACAAAACGACCTAAATACACTCGCTATTTAATCGGTTTGTATATATAGTATTCTCAATAAATTGTGTTAAACAATCTAGTATAATTATTTTCATTCAAACGCACCCAGTGGTGGCTTTACATCTTTCTGAAAAAACTATTTTTGAAATTGTTAAAATGTATCAATATTTACCTATAGCAAATGACTTTAAATCCAGTGCATCATGAGAATCAGCAAACCCCAACAAGTTAGCGTTTTTATCTGACAAAACTTTATCTGGTACTAAACATATTGAAGCTAAATTACTTCTAATTGATTTCCATCGATATCTTTTATTGATTTCTTTTACCAGAGAAATAGTTATAAGAATAATAGCTGCAATTCTATTAGTAACTATTTCGTTTCCTGCTTTGTCTTTGACGGTATATAAATATCTATCAATCCATTCTGCTCTAAGAATTGGTCTTGTTTTAAGTTGAATATCAATAATATTTGAATTGTGTGCACATACATTTCTAACAAGATTCAGACACTTCAACCAGGATACTAATTCTTTATTGGTACAATTATAGAAATCCGCCAATTTCCTCTGGTTGCTTTTACTCATTATTTCTACTAAATTAACCAAGGTACCAAACATCATAACTTCCGTTGCAATCCAAATTGAAGGAAATTCATCTTCATTGAAATTCTTATCATTCTTTAAGTCATTGATCTTGCTTCTTGTCACAGATTTCAGCAAATCTCTCTTGAAGAAAAATTGTTTTTTTTCTATCTCGTACCTACTGTGCTTCTTATCACACCAATTAGAGAAATCAAGATAACCATAGGCTCCATACTTACTACCAAGTAAGTATGAAATATTACGTTTTAGCGATACTTCTATCTTCTCTATTGCATGAAATAGGTTTATCCGTAAATTTTTATCCCTATAATATCTATTAACAACATCATCGAATGTTATATCACAATATTTTAATACTGGTACTTCGCCATACATGGTTATATGGCCGTAGGGTGCAGCAAAATCTTTAAGGCGATAGTAACTAATATGTTTTAACTTTTCAAGATTTTTCTTTTTATCAGTTAGAATCATTCCTCGTTTTTCGAATAAGTCTAACTGGTCCTCCAATTTGAGTGATTTTGGAACCATGAAACTACCTCTTTTAAGTTATAAAAAAAACCCTCATATCAGAACGTGTCTGCCTAAAAGGAATGAGGGGATTGTCTTCTTTATTCAATAATATAATATTGGACTTGTTATGTCAAAAGTACACTTATTACTATATATAGTGTTTGTTTCTAAAATATCATCTGTTTTATTAATAATAAATACTAGATATAGTGTTTTTGAGAGCAACTTCAATAAAATAATTATATTTTCCTAATTTTCCATATCTTCATTTCCGATTATTCAATCGTTTCTTCTTTTCCTTCTTATATCTTTTTTTGGACTTCTTTTTAATTCCTGGTATTGGATTCTTTTCTTCAAATACTAGGTTACCCTGATCATCAAAAACCTCTAGTTTTTTTACGAAACCTTTAGGGTTGTATTCTATATAATCTTTCTTTGAACGACTATCTCTAACTGAGGCAGGTACTAAATTTGACTGCCCACTGTACTTAAATAGAATGACCATATTACTTTGTTTTGCTATACCTGGAAATTCTAAACTCTGCCCATCTAATCTCAATTTTTTAATGTCAGTACGTAGTCGTTTGAGTTGTTTTTTTAATAAAGTCAGCTTTGTCTCTACTTTATCCTCAACCGATGGGGAAATTTTAACCTCGCATGCTCCAAGGTTTAACTTTTGTTCCAAAGCGTCTTCATAAAATTGGTTTGCATTACTGAATTGACTTTCGATTTTGCTGACATTAGGATGGGTGGCATATTGCTCTATTCCACAGAGGTGCATAAAGTGCTCTTTTCCCCAATATATTTTAAGTGTGTTGTTCTGTGGTTTGGACCCCTTGACCTCTACTCTATATTTATAATTGTAGTAATATTTCGCAAACATTTCATTATAGGCTTTTATAATTTCATAGATATCATTTGCTTGTTTTTGTGTTATTGGCATTCTTTAATTTTATCAAATATGACAATAAAAATACAGAACTAATTAATTTAAAGGTATGAAAATAAAAAAAGACACGAACTATTTAAGATCGTGTTGTTCGTGTCTTTTCTTGCGCCTTGATACTTGCTTACTGCAAATATCAAAAATTCTACGTTATTGTCTTTAAAAAATGCCTCACTTTAAAAAATAAAGTCGACTGATGCCACCCATCCGAGACATTTCTAGGCTCTGCAACGTTGTGCAGTTTTTGTCGTGGTTATTTCTCAGCGTAGACTGAGTAGGACAAGTTTTTAGACAACGTGAAAATCACGGTGCACAGTCTCGCATATTTAATGCGTGTGTCAATAGAACACCATCTTCCTTAAGTACACATTCCGGAAGAGACTCTCCTTTTATTACATATATATTAGCATACTATATGACAGAAATCAATTATTTTGACCATTTTAATATTATTATTCTCTATCAACCAACCCTTCAACTGCATAGAAGAATTCAGGATTCTAATTCAATGGACTGAACAAGAACGTATCTAACTCAGCAAGTTTAAGAGGGATGAGATTGGAGAACAATTTCGTTAGGTCTAGGAATATCCTGGGTATTTAAAAATTGTTTTCTTTACACTTAGCAAAACCAAGCATGCCAAGTGCAGTAGCCAAAATAACTGCACCTGCTGTAGCAATAGCTGAAGTTGATTGTTCACCAGTATTAGGAAGAACTTTAATAGCTTGTTGTTGGACAGGCACTTCTTCTACTGGAGTTACTGGGGTAGAAGTAGGTCCGCCAGACTCTCCTACTGGTGCTGCTGGTGGTGTATCGAATGAAACAAGATTTGATTGATAAGCATTACCAAAATCAATCTGATAGAAATCATTTTCTACAGTAGTACCTGCAGGGACTTGCAATGTAGCAGGAAGATTAACTGTTACATTATTGTTTTTAAGAATGTAGTCTTGGTAATAATCAACTGGATTTTTGGCTACCCAGAGATAGAACTCACCAGTTGGGTTAAGACCAGATTCATTTAGGATCTTGTTGATGGCATCAGTACGTCCTTCATCCGAAAGTACGTGATACATATCAAAGAGGTCTCTGACATCTTTGTTTTGACTATCGACAATAGTAATAGCATCTTCATCTACAGTGAAAGCACCATCTTGGACATCATCGAGGAGTGCAAATTTAAGTGCTTGTTTAGATGCAGCCATGTCTTTATATGGACTGTAGTCAGTCGTCAAATGGAAGGTTACTTTATCATCTTCAGTAGTCTTACCGTCGATGTCATTTCCTTTTGAATCTGTAACAGACTTATGTGGCTTAGGTGCCGTTGGTGTCTTGTTAGTGACAGTATTAGAAAAGGTCTCATAACCGTTGCGACCAGATTTATAAGTATTATCATAGAAGCCGTTGTCATCTGAGGCTACGAACTTGATTGTAGGTGCTTCAAGAGCTTTACCATCGTATTTGGCAGTAAATGTGTAGGTCTTAGAAGCCTCATCATAATCAACGTTCCAACCTTTAGCCTCATTTTCAGTCTTGTTGGCTTCGATATTTGGAACTTCACCGAATTCAAGAGGATCACGTGTGGTCACGGTATCGCCAACTTTTGCATTGGCAAAGATGTTTTCATTATTCAACACATACGTATGTTCATCATTTTTAGGAATCATCTTACCATTAACATTTTCGCCGTCGCTGTTGAGGACAGTTTTAGTAACAGTTGGTTGGTAGTCCATCTTGTAATCATGATAGCTTACAGATGGAATTTCTGGTTTAACAGGCTCACTAACCTTTTTAACTGTAGCTGATGGAACCACGTTTGGATTAGTGAAATCAAGACTTAACTGACCATGAGTATTGATAATCCAGTTATCATCAATGTTAAGAATTGGGATAATACCAGTAGTCTCGCCTGGTTTCAAGACATAGGACTTGTTAAGTGCAATACTACGATTGAGTTCTTCCGCAAAGCTTGAGTTACCGTCGTGGTTTACTGAGTAGATTTCTTCTCCGTCTGTGTAAACGTGGTAGTTAAGATTTTGGTTAACACCAGTGTTCGGACGGTTACTTGTATAAGCATAGTTCCACAAATCGAGACTATTAAGTGTTACAGTGGTAGAACCGTCTCCGTTAGCTACAGACGTGAAATTAACCTTACCATTAAGGGTACCTGTACCCAAAACACCTAAGCTATCATTAGCTGAGTCATTCATATCATGCGTGAATGAGAAGGTTCCGTCTGGATTAACACTACCATTTTGAACAGAGTTCCCGTAAGTCAATTGATCTACATTTTGTGTTGTCACACGTCCATCAACATTAACGTTAGCATTATCCTTCATAGCAGCATAATCTTTGTTAAATTTGTCGATGGTTTCTTTGTTTGAAGCAATCTGCTTATTAACCTGCTCAGTATAGGTGTTGTAATCACCTACATTCTTACCATCTCCACTTGAGATTTCAGTAGCTTCAGCTTTAATAAGTCCATTACTATCTTTAACCGCTTTGTCTACTTGGGTTTCAAGTGTATCGTGTGCTTTGTCAGCTGCATCATAGGCTGATTGGCGTCCAGATGCGTCCTGGGTAGCTTGTTTGATTGTAGCTACTTGTTCATTTTGGTCGGCCTTGATTTCAGCTTGCTTTGTTGCAAGATCTTCACTTGTGGTTGGTGTCCCTTTGTCTTGCGTAGCATCTTGTGTCACTTTAACCCCACTATCTTTAGCGGTAGCAACTGCATCTGTGACAGCTGTGTTGTCGATAGTTACCTTTTCAGCTTCAGTAGATGTATTAGCCTTTTCAGCGTAAGCATTATTATCATTAGTACTTACCGGTTGAGTAGTAGCTACTTCTGCTACTGTTTCAGTAGGTTGTGAATCAGTAGTGTTTGTTGCAGTCGCTGTGGTTGTTGGAGTAGAGACATCTGAAGTTGCAACAGCTGTAGCTTGTGACATAAGACTGTCTGCGTTTGCTTGTGAGGTAGCAACTGGTTCTGAATTTACAGGAGCTTCAGTTACTTCATCTGCGGATGCTTGGGAAGTTCCCCCAACGATTGCTGCAGCTCCAAGTGCAAGTACACCTACAGCTCCATAGACTTTATTTTTACGAATAGAGCCATGTCCTTTCGTGTTATTTGAGTCTTTAAACATTTTCAATAATCACCTTTCTTAGTTTGAGTACCATTTATCTTGTTTCACAGCTGTTCGTTGAAGACCAAGTGCTGCCAAAATCAAGAATCCAAAGGTAACGAGTTTTGTTCCAGCTTCCCCTGTTTCAGGAAGTGTTACCATTTTTCCTGCCTCGGTCTTAACAGAGACAGTTCCATCCTCATTTACTGCTCCTCCTGCCTGTGAAGCTGGAACTGAGGCTACCGAACCATCGAAGTTTTGTACAACAAGATCACTATTGTTTGTTGAGACAACTTTATAACCAGTATTTGTAACGACTGGTTGACTAGGAGTCACATTAAGTACAACTTGTTTTGTTGAAGGAGAAACGTCCCCTGGTTTAGGTGCTTCTTGAACATTTGTGTCGCTAACTTTAGGAGTTTCTTCAGATTTAGGTGTCTCAACCACTTTGTTTGAAGTAGTTGCTGAAGTTGAAGCTACTTCTGTACGACTATCTGATTTATGTTCAGTAGGCGTAGAAACTCCAGTTCCAATAGTTCCGTCAAGAATGTGAGGTGTACTTGTAGCTGTTTCAGACAGTTCTGGAGAAGTTGATGATTTCTCAGAAGATGTTGTTCCTTCGCTACTTGGCAAACTCACACCTGTTCCAGATGTTCCATCAGACACCTTTGGTGTTTCTGAACTTGTTGAAGAAGATTCAGCTGAAGTTGATGAGCCACTAGGTGTTTCAGAACTTGAAGCGTTATTCCCTTCAGTTGGTGCTGGAGTTGGTGTGGCCACAGTTGACCCTTTATCATTAACAGTATTTGTTGAACTTTCACTGCTACTGCTAGTGTTATTTTTACTATTGTGGTTAGTATTAGCAGTATCCGTTGCGTTAGGCTTAGTAGGAGTTTCAGTTACTGTGTGCTCTGAAGGAGTAGGAGTTTCTGATGCAGTTGAAGTTGTATCAGAAGTAGAGTTTCCATCACTTCCTTCAGAGGTAGCTGTAGACGTTTCAGCAGTTGTACTTGCATTTTCAGAAGTCGTAGGTGTAACCTCAGAAGTTTCTGATGTCTTCCCTTCGTCTTGATTTGGCGTAGTAACGCTTGGTATTGTAGGTGTAGCTACACCAGTACCAGTAGAACCGTCAGTTACTTTAGGTGTCTCAGTTGTTACACCTTCATTTTTAGGAGTGTCAACTTTAGGTGCTTCAGCAGTTGGGACATCTGTGGTATTGGTGCCGGGTGTCGCTGGTGTTGATGAAGCGGGAGGAAGAAGTGTATCGGAGTGTCCAGTCGCAACAGTAGCATTATCTGTTGGTCCAGTTGGTGCGGCAGATTCGTCTGCTGATACTCCATTATTAACCAAACCTGTTGCTACAAGGGCTGTTAAAAAAGCTCCAGATTTTAGGATCATTGAACATTTGTTTTTATCCATAAATAAGCAATTTCCTTTCTTAAAAAATTACAATTAGATGATAGCAAAAGTCATCCCTGACTCAAACCCAGTGACACCCTTTAAATACACAAAAAAAGAGCGTACTGCTCTTTTGTAATCTATTATGAAATTTATTTTGGTCTAAATAATTAAGTTCTACTGACTCTTGTACGTATTCTCTTTTATTCTCATTATAACGCGTCCTTCATTACAGTAAATGTCAATCCAAGTCCCCCAAAAATAGACAGAACTAAAAAAAAATAGAATTGATTCATTTTTAAAAATAAATCAATTCTTCCAGCAACATTTTTTTACATTAATTGGATAAACATAAATTTTATGCTTACTTTTTAAATACCATTTTAACTTCAGCACCATTACCTTGATTATCATAATTATTTAGTAACAATTGTCCCTTGTTAGTTTCAAGTATTTTCGTAACAATTGAAAGTCCCAAACCATGTATATTATCATCATACATTTTCGTTGATACATATTTTTCCCTTAGATCATAAAGAATATCATTATTAAATCCATCGCCTTGATCCCTGACAACAATAGTATAATTATCTATATCATCATAAAAACCGATAAATATAGTTGAACCCACTGAAGAATTCTCAATTGCATTATTTACTAAATTTTGTATCGCAATAGAAATTGAATTTTTATCTAATTTAATATTACTTGCATCATGTGAAAGAATTGATAAGCTAAAACCTTTAAGTTTACAAATACTAGTCACGATTTTTATCCAATAGTCTACAACTTCTTTTGATACAATTTCCTTTTGAGCTTCCATCAAATCAGAAAATTCATTTAGTTTTTTTAAAAAATATTCCAATCTCTCCACACCATTTAAAGCATCTTCTGCTCTTTCAAGAACATTTTCTTGATCTTCTTTTAATAATTCTATATTACCCTTGATTAGAGTAATCGGAGTCCTCACATCATGAGTAATCGATTGAATCATTTCTTTTTGTGTCGTCTGCATATTCCATTGCTTTTCTAATGATGCCTTTAAGCTCCTTGCCATACTATCTATAGAATCTAACACTCCTGAAATTTCTATATAATCAGAATGCTCTCTTTCAAATTCTAATTGTAATTTTTCAAGATTATCATTAGCCTTGGATATCTTTCTAATTTCACTCCTTAATTTCCTTGTCAAATTACTTATTAAATAAATAAATCCAATTAGCCACAGACAAAACATGCTTATAAAAAACACCAATTCAAAACTTCCAATTATTTTATACACATTTGGATTGGTAGGTATAACACTAATTTTATACTTTATGATCAAATCTTTATTACCATTTTTAAAAGCCTTAAATACATCTGAACCTATTATTTTATCCTTTGAAGATTCTCCTTTTTGCAATGCCTCACTTATTTTTTTATTATAGCGTTCATCAATCGTATTTTCTATAATTTCTCCATTATCTCTTAATTGATATTCATAAAAAAATGGTATTTTATCAATTTTCCAATTCTCTTTTAGGAATTCATATTTCACTGTATCAGAATTCCTTTCAGCATAATTTGCAGGATATACTACCCCAGTGTTAATTAAGACGTGTAGAAGCATATAGGAGAATAACATCATAAATAGTACAAAAAACAATTCTAAAATTGCAAATTTACTAATTAAATAGGTTAAACTTTTTTTAGTTCCCATTGATACCCTACTCCCCAAATAGTTTTAACTGGATCTATATGAAATCCAGCAAATTTTTCTCTTATTTTTTTTATTCTTTCTGTAATAGAAGTTGAACTATCACCTTCAGCATCATATCCATAAATTGTTGTATAAATCTTTTCTTTAGTAAAAACCTGGTTTCTATTTTTTAAAAGTAATTCGCATATTTCATATTCACTTTTGGTAAGAGTAATTTCATTTTTCTTGAAATATATTTTTTTAGACAATAAGTCACAAGAAATTGGATAATCAATTATTCTACTGTGCTTATCTCTATTTTCTCTTCTAATATGTGCTGCAACTCTCGCCCTGATTTCGGATACAGAAAATGGCTTTGTAACATAATCATCTGCACCTAAGGCAAATCCCTCTATCTTGTCCTTTTCAAAACTTTTAGCCGTCAACAAGATAATCGGTGCATCTATCAATTCTCTATATCGTGATAAAAACTCAAATCCATCCATTTTGTCCATCATGACATCAAGAATAATCAAATTATATTTAACCAGCTGTTCAGGAACAATTTTTTCAGCTGAATCACAAAGGTCAACATTATATTCTTTTTTAAAAGTCAACTCTAAAAGTCTCAATAAATCTTTATCATCATCTATGATTAATAAGTTCATTCTACTCCTCCATTTTATTAATACCATCCCATCTATTATACCAATTATAAAATACGCCTATTAATACTACAGTAATGATTACTGATAATGCTAAAAACATCAAAATAACATGACTTGTAACTTCATGACTTGTATAAGCAAAAATAAGTTTTATCGGCCAAACAAAAGGTAATAAATACCAAATATTACCGCCTAATTCTGTAGTACCTAACAAAATACCTGATAATGTTAAAAAAACTCCGATTAGTATACTACCAGAAAAACCGAATTTCAAACTTACAAATTGATAAACAGGAATCATTGGTATCAGCATAATTGTACCAATCAAAAAGCATAAAGCTGTACTTATATAATTAAACTCAACTTTTCCAAACCCTATTAATATCATTACCAAGATAGATATAAGTTCAATTATAAAAAGTAATATAGAGATATAAATAGATTTAGAAAAGAATATTTTTTTCCTACTAATCCCAGTCCTTAAATCATTTGCAAAATTCCCAGCTACCTTATCAACCTCATATATCATTGGTATATAAAAACACATTGAAAAATTTGCTAAAATTATATATGTGCAAAAAAACACTCCCATTTCTTTCCCTATTAATTCTTTTGAATTCATCGAATAAATACCATAAATCAAAGAAAATAGGATTGGGCATAAAAAAGTCATTAGTCTTACTGGTGTCCTTCTACTTCTAAGCCAGTATGATGATATTATATTATACACTTCATTTACTCCTTTTGTTGTTAATTAAAAGGCTTAATGTTAATACGACTACATAGACTGCAATACTTAAAAGCAATCCTAAGTATGTTGCATCCATATTCATTAGTTTAGAGCCAGTCTCAAGAAAAGTCCCATTTGGATGTACTCCAACAACTGGACTAAGCATTCGCAAGTTATATGACCATGGAAATAAAATCCAATTTTTTGTTACTGCAATCACAGCCGATGGGAATGTCAACACAAAATTCAACAATATAAGAACAGCTTTCTTTTTTGTAAGTCCATATATCAAAAAAGATAAAGCAACGATCGGTAAACTTCCAATAAAAAGACAAATAGTAGCTATAATTAATTGACTTAGCGATATTTTTTCACCTAGAAAAAATGTCGCAACAGTAAATATTAATATTGTTGATATTAGTAGAATAATAAATAATTCAGCTACAATAATAATATTTTTTGCCAATTCTATTTTTGTAAAACTTAAATTTTTGCTTTTTTGTAAAACAATATGCTCGCTCTTTTCTTTAACATTTATATTCACAACTAGTAAGCTCAAAACTATTGGGAGAATTAAAAGTGGATACCAATTAAAAGAAGTTGCCAATATGTAACTTTTTCCTTCTGGGCTTTCCCCCATCAAACTAACCATAGCTATATTAAATAAAACAAAAATTATAGGTACAATAATTCCTAACTTTAAGTTACCAGATCTTTTTTCTTTCATTAACTCTGTTTTAATATAACTAATCATTATTTTTCACATCCTTTTTTATCGTTTCTAAAAACAACTTTTCCAAATCCATCCCATCAGAATTATTAGCTTCATAAATGAGATGCCCATTATTAATAATCCCTATCTTATCTGCTATCTGCTCTATCTCACTCAAAATATGACTTGAAATAATGACTGTAATTCCTTTTTTAGAAAACTCTTTTATCAATTCTCTTAACTCTTGAATCCCCAAAGGATCTAGTCCATTTGTTGGTTCATCAAGTATTAATAATTCTGGATTATTTATTAGTGCCATTGCAATTCCGAGTCTTTGTTTCATCCCCAATGAAAAGTTTCTTACCAATTTTTTATTTGTATCTTCTAACCCGACTGTTTTTAGCACATAATCAATTCTTCTTTTATCAATATTTAATAATACTGTTAAAACTTCTAAATTTTCATATGCTGTTAAATTTGGATAGATGGCAGGATGCTCTATGATAGCTCCAACTTTTTTTAAATCTTGTGTACACATGCTTTTTCCTTCAAAAAAAATATCCCCTGATGTACAATTCATAACTTTTGTAATTACTTTTAACAGCGTTGATTTTCCAGCACCATTCGGTCCTAATAGTCCATATATCTTTCCTTTTTCTATTTTAATTGATACATTTTCAAGTATCATTTGTTCTTTGATTTTCTTTGTTAAATTTCTTGTTTCAAGCATAATTTCCATGTATAATTCCTCCGTTTCTTATGTAATCAATTCTAACAATAAAAAATAACCAAGTTATAATCAAAAAAAACAGATAGCTACTATTTATCAGTAATGTACCGCCCTCCAAATCGTTAGATTTTTTCTGTCTAATTTTTGGGGCGCAGTTCAAATTCCCTTGCATTTTATATCTGTTATGGTAAAATGAACATAAGAAAGGTGTTGCTACCAACAACACCTCTGTAAAGCCGTTTAAGACGGTGGTTACAATCATATAACTATTTAAAAATAGCCGTCGACTGTTCCAAAGTACTGACGGTTATTTTTTTGTCGTTTTTATAAGTTCAAGGATTAACTTCACGAGTGAAATAACAAAGTTACCAGTCACAAACATGATAGTCAATACTTCAAACATTGACATTTGATAAACTATATTTAAGAAAAAATGCAAGAAAATTAATTGAATAGAAAAGAGATCTAAAATGTTGGCAAAAACTAAACAAGAAGCACTTTCACGTCTTCAAAAAATTGAAGATTCTTTAGCGAATGTCAATCCAAATATTCGTAAATATCTCGAAGATGATAAACTTTACTACTCTTATTTAACTGGTGGAGTTTTACTTGGAAGTATTGACACTATCTCTTACAATCCACACTATGAGGCGATTGTTAGGAAATTTGAACACGACAAAGGAAAATTTGTCTATCATGTTATTGAAACTGGCGATACATTGGCTTTTCTGTATGTTACTATCCCAACAGATAGTATGAGCGAAGAAAATCAACTTTACGAATGGGAAGAAGAACGTTTAGCTTCTGTCAACTCACTAATAGCTTATGTCTATAATCTTCAAAACCCTAGCTATTCAGAGTTCGGTTATATAGGTATTGACAATTTCATGGATAGCGGTGCACTGGTAAGAATATTTTAAGAGGAAAATCATGAAACATAAAATCAAAATAATTCTAGCAAATATGAACAATAGTTATCCCATTCCTAAAAGTCTATGGGGAAAAGAAAATTATAAGAAACGAGAAACTTATTGTATTCCTAAAGATAGGATAAAAGCTCAGAAAAATGATGAAATCCTAAAAAACCTATTTTTATTGAATAATATTGAAATTATTGTATTTTCAGAATTACAATCTCAAGAATCAAATCGATTTAAAGAAATATTTGAATCAAACGGATATATCTTTATTCAACCCGAACATAGAATAAAAGGAAGACAACTAGTTTCGGCTATTGCTATAGAGAAAAAATTAGCCTCAAGATTAAAAATACCAAATTACTCTACATCAACTCTTTTAAAAGAAAAATATATGAAATATAGGAATTGTACTATTGAATCAGATATTGTCCGCATTACATCAGCCTATATCCATCCAACATCTAATTGTGCTGAAAGGAACAATGTCAGAGAACGAGCTCTAGAACAACTAACCAACGATATGACGGAGAAGTTTGTAAACAAGAAAAATAACAAATATTATTTCTATTTTGGTGACTTAAATATTGACTTTGATAAAATTATAGGATATGAAAAAGTTAAAAACAATATCCAACAAATTCCAGCAGAATTTAATGCTTGGAAACATTTAAATAATAATTCTACTCATTACAGTCATAAAGAATATAAAACAAAAATCGACCATTTTTTTACGAATGCTCGTATATTAGATTTCGATGTTCAACAAAGAACCTTTGAAACAGACCATCATTTTCCAATAGCTACTGTTGAAGTAGATATCTAAGGAGATAATTTGCTTTTTAACCACAACAAAGAACCAACCGTTTACCTTACAAAATACAATATCAACTATATAGCTTATATATTATTAAGTTAAGCGAGGAAAAATCAAAAATTAAGTGTCTGCATGAAGGTAAATGAAACAAAGCAAAAAATAATTGCTATAAGCTTACTGAAAGTTCTCATATTATATTCTCCAATTCATATATCATAAAGGGAAGTCCTTGAAAAGCATATTAATTGAATGCCCGTCTACGCATTGAAATGCCAACTTCTTGCCAAGATATCTCCATATCATCAGAAGGCGTGTTTCCTAATAGAAAAACAGACTTATTATGGAATAGAGCATCAAATCCAATGTCTTCATAAAAGAGTTCTTCGTCATCATATTGAAAGCCAGAATCAATATCGAATTCATTATTAAATATAGCACGGCAAATAAAGTACGCACCTAGACCATAGTAAGTAATAGGTTCATTGGAACCTTTAGGCATGGTTTCAAAGCGATAGTACTTCTCTACTTCAATGGAGTCTTGAGCATTGACTTCAATAGGCTTAAGATAACAGTACCCACGACTAGCGAGAGCTTCATCTAATTGCTGACGCAGAGGACTTTTTTTATGAGCAATAAGACCAGGGATGGCATCTGCATTACTTTCTATAAAGTTACACGCATTTAAAAGAATCAAACTTTTTTGAAAAAAGTCTGGGCTAGTCTGTCTGTCTAGCCATTCCCCTAAAAATCGGTTAATACGAGGTGTATTCATATTTTTCTCCTTTCTTAGATATTTGTATCGTCTCTTCTTAAACTAAGATTAGTGTAGCACAGAGGAAATTACAAGAGCAAGCGCAGAGAGCCCCAAATTTTTAAAAGTCATATAAAATGAACTATTTTTTAGACGTTGCTTTATCAACTTCAAGGTTTACTTGATAAATTCCTTTTTCTTCGTTGAAGGAAAGATAAGCGTAAGCATCGAATGGGCCATATTTACCTTCGATGTTCTTGATAAGGTTTGTTCGTCCTTTGTCAGATAAAAGGTCACTGATTTGTTTCTTGGTGAGTGTTTTTTTCTTGTCTTTAATAAAACCTACAGTGATCCAGAAGTTAAAGCTACAAACAGGTGTTGCACCTGCTTCTCTTTCTCTTTCTTCTTTTGATAAGATATTATCTTCACACTGAGCCACTTTTGATTTTCCTAGGACTTTGACGGCCTTTCCACATAAAGGACAGTTACCAAGCTTGCCATCAGCTTTTGCTACTGCTTGCTCGATAAAGTCTTGGAAAGGGATATAATCAGTTCTATCTACAGCTTTAATCAGATTTTCGATGAGGTTATTGTGAGGATTCTCGATACCTAGATACCTATAGATGTTTTTTAGGAACTTTTCTTGTGTATTTGTACCTTCAGCAATTTTGCTGAGTGATTGTTCCCATATTGCTGTTGTTTCGGGTTGAGATAAGACACGTTCATCTTTAAGTGTCTCACAGATCAACCAACCAAGTTCAGATAAATAGATTTTCCCTTGTTTGACTGTCACCCATTTATTAACAACGATTTCATCAAGAATTGCTCCCCTAGTTGCTGCAGTACCTAACCCTTTGATTTGATTCATGATAGCGATAAGCTCTTCATCCTCTAGGTCCCGACCAGCAGTTCTCAATGCTCGAAGCCAGGTACTATTCGTGTGGCGAGGCGGTTTTTTAACATGTCTTTCCGCTGGCACTAGGTGCGAAGTGACAGTGTCGTTGATTTGAACTTTAACTAGCTCCCTCGCCTCACTTTCTTCTATCACTCCATCAAGCAGGCTCGCACTATCTTGGAATAAAACTTGCCAACCAGGGTTTTTAGGGACTTGTCCTACTGTTTTAAACCTTCCAGCTCCAACCTGAGTAATGATTGTAGTCTGTTCATACTCGTATTTCGGGAAAAACATAGCTAGTGTTCTTCTGATAACTGCTTTGTAGACAATCTTCAGTGCATCAGGAAGGGCTTCTACTTCTTCTTCAGTAGGAATTAAGGTAGTTGGAACTACTGCTGAGTGGTTGGCAGCCTTCTTGTCATTTACAAAAAAGCCATCTAGACGCTCTGGAAACACCAAATCCTCTTCACTGAACCCAACTAATCGAGCTAAAGCTGGTGCTTGTTGCTTTAGGGTCTCATAACGTTCCCTAGAAATGTAAAAAGACGATGATCTTGGATATGTAATTAGTTTTCTCACCTCATATAATTCTTGGCAAGGTCCTTCTAAAACTTCTTTTGGTGTCATTCCTAAAATTCTTCCCTAATTCCTCTTGTATCGAGTCAAGGAAATAAAGCCTTGGTGGTCGTTTTTCTTTTAGTTCAACCTCATGTTCAACGATAACTCCTTTGTTACGTTCTCCAATAATTTTTGGATTCTGAATAAGCTTCTCCCAACCCTCTCTAGTAGAACAGTCTCCCTCCCAAGGTTCACCCTTCTTGTCACCTTGAAAACATCCGAAAACTTTTATAATCATATGGTAAAAAAGCAATTCAATATCAAAAAAGCTCGTCACAATATGCTTATTCTTGTATAGTTTGATGCCGATTTCAAAAAAATCTTTATTTTTGTATAGAAGAAAATAGTAATAGATACTTGAAATATAGGGATCCTTATTAAAACTATTCTTCGAATAAAAGTGATTTGAAATACAATTTGGTACAAATAAGTTCAATCAAAAAATACATTAAGGTAGTGTAAACACAAAAAGGGATAAATCAGTTATAGCAGATTTTCGAAACATTACTAGAAAGGAATTTATTCCTTTGAACCAGTTTAGCACAGAAGATACTCCTTAAGCTATCACTAAAAATTGAAATAATAACTAATATTTGGTAGAATAGTATAGCATAATATAGTTTATGGTTTTAATTGGAAATGACTATATCTAAAAATGATTACCCATTTTAAGAAATATATGGGGATGATTAAACACATTAGTATTTTTGAATAATTTTAGAGTAAAGAGAAAATGCAAGAATTTTATGATAAATATTGTGAAAAAAGAGAGCCCGAAGGTGAATTATATTTCTTTAATGGATATCAAGGAGAAGTTGAATTAAACAAGAGTAACATAGAATTGCAAAAAGAATCTGAAGCTCTTCTTGTAAGATATGCTAGTCCAAAGTCAATTTTTGACAGGTTGCGATATCCAAATTTTAACTATGATGAAGATACTAAAAAGAATGATACACTTTCATTTGAATCGGAACTTGCAGAATTAGAACAAGATTCACGACGACTTGTTCCAGATTTGAATAAAAATAAGGAGGTATATTTCCTTCCGACAAATCTAGAAAAAATAGTAAAAGATATAATTAATGGTAATAGAAAAAAAGTACCTGATATTCTAATTCCTTTAATTCCAGAGGATATTCAGAAGAAAATTAATTTTAAATTTACTACTACTCCATCACAAAATGTTACTCATGAAAATTTTGGTAATTTTGCTACTTCATTTATTAAATTAGAAGAACCCTCGAGTGTTAGCGAAGTAAAAGAAAACATGGATTCTATAAAAAATAATGTAAATGATAAATTTGTTGATGGAATAGATGATTATTTTGTTGGTGATTTAAATCAAGGTTTCGGAATAATGGAACGTGATTTAGAAAAAAAATATACTACACCGAGTACGTTTCACTATAACTTTGTATTGAGAGACAATAATAAGGATAGTATGGTGAATTTACTAAAATCATTGAGTGAAAAATTTAAACCATTTCCGTTTAAATAAAAAATGAGAGGAGGAAAAATAATATGATAAATCAAGATATAAATAATTTTGATAAAATTATGAATATTGTAGAGCAAAATGATATAAAAATGCCTTTACTAGCAATAAATGACCCAATTTTTGGTATTGTGTCGTACTTAGATAAGATTTACACTATTTATGTCATGCAAGATAGGACTTTGTTGAAAAATAATCATTTGGTAGATATAAAAGAAATTTTAATTACTGAACCAAGCCCTACTAATCTATACAAAGTAATAGATGGTGAAATTTCAATTCGCAATTTCTTTTTAGAATCTAGTAATTACAGCATTGGAAAAATTGCTAATAAAATTTTTCCAAAAGTGAAAATTAATGATTTATCGAAAATTTCAGAGAAAATTCCTCCAATGGATTTCTATTTAAATTTGAATAATGATTGTACGCAATATTATAAATATAACATTAAAAGTCGTTGTGAACGTTTAAAAAAATATGATAAGTTTGATAATAGTCTTACTTTTACGAATAATATAAATGTGGAAGTGAAAAAACAGGTAGAAGATCTAGATATACATTGGGAACTTAAAGATGAAATATATAGTAATAGATAAGGGTTGTAAAATAAATACATTAGAGTATAATACATTTGAGATAAACGAGTATAAATCTGGTGAGACTATTTCAGAGAGCCAAGAAGTTAATCTTTCTATAAAAAGCGGTGTGAATAAAGAGAATGAATTAAAAAGAATTATATTATTAGATATTTTAGTAGAAGGTAAACACGAGGATATCTTATTACGTAATCTTCATTTAGATTTGTTTTACGAATTTGAGTACAAAAAAAAGTATGAAGAATCTATTTTTAGTCATTTAGATATGTATATGATAAAACATTTTTTAATAGAAATTAATAAAATTGTTGAGACTATAAGTTCATTAGATCAAGAAACATCCTTTTCTTTAAAAGAAGCAATAAGTGATGTTAGTAAAAAAATTCCAGATGATTTATCAGTATCAGTGGAGTAAGTTTATCATCCTGAATATTTTCAACGTTACCTCTCGAATCTGTAAAGAATTACGACGGGAAAATATCGCTTTGAATAGAGCAAGGTGAAATAGAATCTCAAATGTAAATTAGCAGGAAGCGCTTTTTAAATGTCATTGAATGATATTTAAAAAGTTTTTTTTGTGAAAATGTATAATTTAAACCATATAGAAAATCAATATGTTTCAGAAAAAGAGGCCTTTTTCTGAAAGAAGTTGGCTGCTCATTTTAGTACATAGCGTACTTTACTTTATAAACACTTGTAGTGTGACTTTATTTATCAAAGGAGGAACAAATGAACGATTTTGAATACGGCTTACCTGTAGCTTGGCTGGTAGAATTTACTGATGCTTTAAACAAAGCATTAGATTTTAGAAAATTTGATGTAACTTTAGATAGTATAAATTTAAAACCAAGTCTAGAATACAATAGACTAGTTGATAAAATTAAGGGTGAGTTATCAAGCTTCCTTCCTTATGGATAATTGAAGAGTAATAAGAGTCCAATCTATTTTGATTTAAACTATCCATATGATTGCTTGGGCATAGTATCGTTTAGTAGCAGAAACTACATTGATGCAGACTTATTACATGAATACTTTGAAAAAATGTATTTGCTGAAGGAGGATGCACCAAAAGATTATTACAGCGCTCTTATCAAGCAATGGATTAGTGATGCTGAAATTATTGAAAGTGAAGTCCAACTACTACTTCATCAAATCACAAAAAGACATTTGAATCAGTAAAACTTAAGCTTCAATTTTATATTGAAGGAACCTTGTTTGTTTTAAAAAAACAGACTATCTTAAGCCAATAAAAAAGGGCTCTTTGTCAACTGTAGTGGGTGACGAAAAGCTAACATCTAGAGAGGACCAGATAGG
>OLNS01000353.1_pt1 | contig 43058 bp, 67 predicted proteins | sample 1673031 | NCBI WGS metagenome assembly OLNS01 (sample SAMEA3136748, study PRJEB25190) | human gut metagenome | biome: human gut; feature: human-associated habitat; material: faeces | place: Austria | collected 2013
CAGTAGCTCCTTCCTGATAGGCATAGATAGATGCTTCTGCTCCCATAAATCCGATGTCCGCCTCGCCGGATATGACGGCAGTCATAGTTTTATCTGCCCCAAATGGCACGATATAGTTAGTACAACAGATATAGACCTATAAAAAATCTACATAATCCACGTTACGATCTTTTGTAACATAGATCGCTTTAATGATTTGCTGCCAGAATGCCTGCCGGTTCTCCAAGGAAAGAGAACTGTACATTTCTTTAAAATCACTGTCAAGCATTCCGACAACATTAGAATGGTCTTTTTCTCGTATGATCACCTCATCAAAACTCTTTAATTCATCTTCAAGCTTTCCATACTGTTCTTCATAATAATCAAACTCAATTCTGCCTTTCTGGAAAAGTATGTTCAGTCTTTCTATTTCAGACCGGACGGAATCGGCAGAACGTTTCTTTTTCTTGTGAGCCTGAGCTTCCTTAACCTTATTGCAACGTACCTGGTACTTGCGATATTCAACATCCAGGTTATTAAGTAAATAATCTTCTATAAGATTCTGGCTTATCCGCGATGTGTAAGAGCATTGCTTGTTAAGGATTGCTTTGTTGCATCTGTAATAATAATATTCCCGCTTCTCTCCAGTCTTTCTGTTTATGATAGATCTGCCTGCACACGCAGCCATCTTCGTACCACAGACTGGACAATGAACCAGTCCGGAGAAAAAATAGACTCTGCCGGTTCTCGGACGTTTTATGTTGTTTTCGGAGATAGCCTGTATTTCTTTCCATTCATCCAATGTAAGGTAGGCAGGACAGTAATTATCGTTTGATCGGTACTTTCCTATATAGAATTCAGAGGAAAGCATTGTTCGAAGCATTGTGTATGAAAAATTGATGCCAAATGTGTCCTGCATATGCATTACAGTGGCACGCTTCTTGTGAGTCTGACGAAAGAAACGATAGAATTCTTCAACCATACATGCAGTCTCCGGATCTTTTGCCATTCGCTTACATCCATTTTCCTCAACGATCGTATATCCGAATGGGAGATTAGTAGCTCCCCAGACCATACGGCCGTTTTGGATCATGTTATTAACAGTAAATTTAATACGCTCTGAAGTGGTATCAACTTCATTCTGCCCGATCGTAAGGATCAGATTCAGGCACAGACGTCCGTCACGGGTTTCCATGTTGATATTAGACTCGGAAGTAGATACCCAGCGAACTCCATGTGCATCCAGGACGTCCTGAACCTTATAGAAGTCTGCGACGTTTCGGAACCAGCGGTCCATTCTCCAGAACAGGATCACATCGATCTTATCTGCTTCGACATCTTTCAAAAGAGCATGGATAGCTTTTCTTTTCTTTAATTCCTTTCGGGCGGTCTGTCCTTCATCTGCATAGATACCGACGACTCGCATATCATGAGAAGCTGCATAAGACTCCAGATACTCTCTCTGAGCCTGCAGGGAATGTCCTTTCATGGACTGCTCTGCAGTGGAGACTCTTATATAAATTGCACATCTCTCAATCATAGTTTTCTCCTTAAAAACTTAAAAAAAGTATAAAAAAACACCTTTGCAGGTGTAAGTAAATATGCTATACTATATATGTATGAAGTGTGTATAGTATGTTTACTTACAACTGCAAAACACATGAAAGCCGTTCCTGTTGCCAGCAGGGGCGGTTTTTGTTTATTAAAAATTATTTGCCAGAATCATAAAATAGCTTCGGATATTATTCTATCGAATTCACGTATATCAATATCTTTTCCGAGATTTATCTTTATGTGTCCAACCATAGTCCATAATTCCACTTCTGAATTTACATCAAAAATTTTTCCGGAATTTTCAGTAGAATACATTTTAATTGAAGAATATGGAAGAGAATAAGTTTCAACTTTTTTACCAGTTAATCCCTGAGCATCTCTCACTATGATTCGTTTATTGGTGAAGATTGCAATATCACGAATGGTCTTGAACGCATGTAAAACGGTTTCACCAGAAATAAGTGTTTTTGAAACATCATCAGGAACTTGACATGGAGCATTAAAAGTCCAGGTTAAAGTTGATTCTAATTGAGCAGCTGACATAATGAAATCTCCTTTTTAATTAGTGTGTTTTAGTTGGAAAAACTTACCGGTAGTATTATGACGAGACTCCACTTTATAATGTTTCCTGCACCCAGCTGTTACTAATAACGGGAAGGTGTGGGAACAATGATGAAAAGAAAATACATACATTATGGCAACTGTAAAATATATGCTTTGTATTATCACAGCAACAATACTATATATATTAATCTTAACTTTAATTGGGGAACTCAAATCATAATACTTAAATAGTTAGTTGCAGCTGGGTGTGTTTCACCCAGCATTTGAATTTTCATCACCTGTAACAGGTGGGTGCATAATTTCTAATTCTTCTGGGCTGTCTGGAGCACCACCAGCACCCATAAGATTCTCTTTAAAGTGATTCAGGATCTGTCTCCGGATCGCTGGATCGATTTCAAAATAAGTCTTAATGATTTCCTTTTCAAGATCTGTAGCATTATGCTGCGCGGCAAATTCATCAAGACTGAATGTCTCTGGTTGTATGCGCATAGGTTCTGTGCCATTTCGCAACCATTCTTCTGTAACTCCAAATTCTGTAGAAATTAATTTTATTATATGTTCTTTTACTTCTACACGTCCGCGTTCCAGATTGTTGATCACATCTCCACTGACTCCAATGCGTTCGCCAAAGGCTGCGCGAGACAGACCTTTTTTCTCACGCAACAGCCGTATACGTTCGTTCAAATCAATACCTCCTTTCTGCTTAATAAAAATATAACACGATAAAATTGGTTAGTCAACCAAAAAAGAATGAAAAATTTAATTAAAATGGTTGACATACCAAAATATGCATGATATATTTAGTTAAACAACCAAATAAAACCAAATGGCAAACCAAAAAGGAGCACAACATAAATGGCAATCACAAGAAAGGTAGATACGGATGTATATTGCGATATCTGCGGTAAATGGGTTATGGGCTGGAGATCCGACAATAACGGAGTTAGCAGGGCATGGGCTGCTAAGTATGCGAGAAAGAAAGGATGCACAGTTGGAAAGAAAATCATCTGTAAAGAATGCAGGATAGAGAAACGAATCCAGGCATGTAGCATACAGCAGAAGATTGGAAGTGCAGGAAGAGACAGCGATGGAACCTGTCTGGGGTTCGGAAGTGAAACATCAGACGAACCACTGGAGAAATGTAAACGGTGTATAGCATGTACATCGTACCAATGGAAAGAAGAATAGCCGAAACGGTCAGCAATGACCGTCTGGACACGATGGCAACGTGCCCACTGATGAGGTAAGCCAGAAAGGGGTGAAAAATATGTCACAGAAGAATATGAAAATCATGCTGAGACAGGAAGATAAAGCAGAAGCGGAAGACTTTACAGCGTTCCTGCAGTCCTTAAATATCAGCAAACAGATGTTGATGGACACATTTATGAAAGGCGTTAAGGTGGGAATGTGCATGGCAACCGAGAAGCAGTCTGCATAAGGGAGGGAATATGAGAAGACAGAAAATGTTGCATAGGAGAACAACAAAGAAAAGTCAATGGAGATACCCAGAAAGAGGCGAGAGAAGTGAACTATATGTATGCGACGGAAGAAAACTATAAAACATGCGAAGAAATAATCCGATTGTTGCATAAAAAAGGAATTTCTTTGTCACAATCCTACGCAATTTTAGATTACGTTAAGACCAAAATTGCGCAGGACACGAAAGTGGGAGAGTTTATTGCATTTTCTCATGAAGCGCCTTAATTGCTTCAAATGTAGATTGAATAGAATCTTCATCTGAACAGCAGATAAAAGCTGCCAATTCACATTGCACAGAGTTTCCATTGTTTAAGGCAATGTTATGTGGAACATGAAAAACACAATCGGAGCGACATACGCCGTTGATAAAAGGACAAAATGTAAGCTTATTCATAACGTACCTCCTTTCTATTAAATTCAGATATGCCAGTATCTGTAATACAAGAATAGGAGAAGCACAAACAAAAGTCAATGATTGGATATCCAGAAAGAGGTGAAGCAAGTGAACTGCGAGGTTGTGAAAGGGTAATTGCTGATAAGTAAAATACTTTTCTTCAGAAATTATTTTTTCATAACCTCACAGAGAAATTGCTTCGTGAGGTGATTGCCAGAATTACAACATCATTCTGGCGAATAAAAAGGAAATGGGCCATTGCAAAAGCAACAGCCCGGGGTTTGAGCTACGTTCTACTATAAAACAAAAAGGTATGTATAAGGAAATTACTTCTTACGGTTCTGTAAGACACAAATAACAGCACAAACGTCTGAAATAATGCCGCACAGAGTATTGATATCAAGGCCAATTATTAACCTTAAATATCTCCTTTCTGTTTCCGATGTTAGAACGTAGCTCTTGTTAAAATCAATCCTTTGCTTACCTCCTTAAAGGTGGCTGGGGTCAATAGTAACAATCTGATTATATCACGTAATTAAGGAGGCACAAAGGTGATTTACAAGAATATTTGCAGAATTGCAAAAGAAAAAGGAATATCAATTAATTGCCTTGAAAAAATGGCAGGCGTCTCAAGGGGCAGCATCTGCAAATGGGGTTCCAGTGGCGAATCCAATAAGGTAGAGCCTGGAATATGGAAGCTTGAAAAAGTTGCAGAAATCCTTGAAGTATCTGTCGAACAGTTTATTGAAAAAGAAAAGAGGTGAGATAAATGAAAAACAGAACAACTGCATTCGCTCAGGAAGAAAAAGCGGCAGAAAAAGTGGCAATTGACTGCGCAGTTCGCCATATCAGTGCATTATTACATCAATGCGCAGAACACAGAGAAGCAGATTTTGGAGAACCATGCAGTCAATGTCAGTATGCGCCGACATGCAAATTTGATTTTCTTAATTCATTAAAACCTTTGCTTCAGCGCACAACAGAGGAGTTTACTCTTGCAGTGAAGAAAGAGCTGAACGATAAATAGGGCAGATATCGCCAGTGCGAAGATCATTTGATAATGGACAATCAGAACAGGCGTTAAACAATCCCTTTTTATAATGTTTGTTCATACTGTGACTCATGGTAACAGGCAAGTATTTAACAATTATAGTCCTGTTTTCGTTGAAACAGTTACAGTATCCAGAAATGCTTCTATTCAAACAACATTCCTCCTTTCTGTATGTACTCGGATGCTGCGACATCCTGTATTTACAGAATAGGAGCACAGGGAAGAAAAAACAATCAGATTCGTTCGACAATCTGATTAAAAAACCATAAAGAAATTATAAACAGAAAAGTGGATAAGCATATCACATAGGTTAAAACAGGAGGTGATCCGCATGGATATGGAAAGGATCATATCTGTTCTGATATCCCTGATTGAAAGCCAGGAAGGTGTGAAGATCGAATACACCTTAGAAAAGAAAGAAGAAAAAGATACCGGATAAGGAGAGAAGAAAATGAAATACGTAAGATTCATGGGAAAAGAAGAATTAAAGAAATATATGAACGGCGAAACATTACATAACAAAACAATATGGAGAGAATCCTATGGAAACTCTGATTCTATAGGATTCTGTTTCTTTGACGATTCTGTTGATCCGGAAGAAAGACTTAAATATCTGGCCGGAGTAGTAGACATGAGCGCAGTTGCTGTGTTTGAGAGAACAGTTGAGAATCCGATGAGAAAAAGCACAGGGATTTACAGAGATCCGGAAAACGACACAGTTGAAAACTTGTTAGCGGCGTTTCTCGGAGAAGGTATAAAAACAATGGAAATACAGGAATACAGTATTGAAGAGTACAGCGAAAAGACAATGCGGCTTGTAAAGACGGGGACACCGGACATAAACCTTAAAGGGGATTATTCAATAAAATGGCACACAGAAAATAATTGAAAGAGAGGAGATGGACATTAATGGAGCACAAGATAATCGCATCCCTACTGATTGGTTACACAATCGCCTTGCTCCCGATCTGGGACTGGAACACAAGACCGGAACTCTTTGCCGGAACAATAGTGCTGAGCATCACATGCCTGGCAATTCTGGTCTGGCTGCAGGAGAAGAGAAGAGCAATTAAAAAAGCCCTCACGTCTGCAAACATGAGAGGCTAAAAAGAAAATAATTTGATTTACAAGAAGTATAAAACAAAACAAGAGAAAAAGCAAGGAGAAAATAAAATGCTGAAAAAAGATTTTGACGGATATCTGGAATTCGTGCAGAAAGTCCAGGAAGCTGACAATGAAGAAATGGAAAAACTCTGCATAGAACGTACGCGGTTATATGTAGATAAGATCCAGGATGTAATAGGAGTTGCACCGAGCGGGGATCTGGCCTTTATTATCACAGCACTGAGGATGATAACAGAAGGCGCGCAGAAACTTGAACCAGAGGCGACACGCATGGCACAGATACTGTTTGATGGAATAAGCTACTCAAGCAAATCCGGCACGTTCAACGCGAACACGACTGAGGCGGCCGCCAGAGCATACGTAGACATTTTAAAAAGACAATAAAAAATCCCATGTTCCGTCACACATGGGATAGGCTTTCTGCCTTATGTCATTTGATATATTACGAATATAACATATAAGTGCCAGAAAGTCAACAGCATACAGGCATTTCGTATAACCGGTTCATCCGGTATACGGGCTTGTATGCGGTATTAACATTGTTGATAAACATATATTATAGAACACATATAACAAGAGGGCATATGTTATTCGTTAGAGAGAAGAAAGTTGACTGTGGGGATTACAGAGAAGTGGATATCATTCCGAGAACGGAAGAAGCGGAGAAAGCAGTCAAAGGCAGAAGAAGAAAGAAACAGAGGGAGAGTCCCCCGAAACAGAGAGAATTGAACAGCAAGAATGCAAGACGATATCTGGAGAAGCTGGCAAATGGAAACTTCTTCAGCGGAGATCTTCACGTGAGCCTTACATATGATGCTGATCACCTTCCAAAAACGAGGGAAGAGGCAGAAAAAGAAGTGAAGAAATACCTGAACAAAGTTTCTTACAGAAGAGAGAAGCTAGGACTCGAACCTCTCAAATACATTTTAGTCACAGAAGGCGGTACGGATAAAGACGGGAATCTAAAAAGAATCCATCACCATATCCTTATGAACGGAGGCCCTGGAAATTTCCGGGATGATGCAGAACTGCTATGGACCAGGGAACGTATCAACTGGAAAAAAGCAGAAGAGGATGAGGAATACAGGACAGAGATAGAGAAGAGATCTATCGGGTATCGCAATGCAGACCGTATCCAGGCAGGGGACAACGGAATCTCTGATCTGGCTAACTATATTGCAAAGGATCCTTCCGGAAAGAAGCGCTGGTCAAGCAGCAGGAATCTGGAATTGCCGGTTATCCGGAAGCCAAATGACACAAAGTACACAAAGAGCAAAGTAGAACGACTGGTTACATCCCCTGATTCAGGAAGAGAATATTTCGAGAAGCAATATCCGGCATACAAGATCACAGAGATTAGTCCGGTCTATTACGAAGAAACAGGCTGGCACGTATATCTGAAGATGTGGAAGAAGAAGCGGACTCCACGCAAGAAGCTTCTGAAGCACAAGAGAAAAAGAACCAGACACAGGACTGTAAAAACGAGAGGAGGTGCAAAATGCCAGAGGTAAACATATACATCGAAACTGACAGCGTATTTCAGGGAAAAACCGACAGAAAATGTGGATATGTCCTTTCAACAATGACTAACAGTGGGGAAAAAACAAAGGAAGGCTTCGGACATATAGAGGGGACGTATCACCAGGCTGTGCTGATTACGTTGTCTGAAGCTCTGGAACGTATGGCGGTACCGTGTCAGATATGTATACATACAAGAGATGCATACGTCGCCAGCAGGATTCCAAAACTGGAAGAAATGGCCGGATCCGGATGGAGAGGCAGAAAAGGCGAACTGATAAAGAATGTAGAAGAATGGCAGCACGTGTATTCAACTGTTCATGCCCTTCCGACAGCACATGAATTAACCGGAAAGACTGAGAAACACAGTTATTCCAGCTGGCTTCAGGAGGAGATGATAAAGAGAAGAGATGAATGCAAACGAATTATGGGGAAAAGGCTGGAGTCTGAAACCGGAACAGGATCAAAGAACAATGGAATGTCTGGGTACCATTACTAAATCCGGTATCCGGTTTACATATTACAAAGACGAGAAGGGAGGAATATGGTTTGACGACGAACCAGAAGGCGGGAAACCAGAGTGGATGCAAAGAGCAGACGCGGAACGTAGACGAAGGAATCGGAAGCATTCTTGAAGAACTGGAAGCCTATATATGCGACAAGCTCTGCTTCTGCAATCATATACAGATGACACAGGAAGAACGTGATCAGTGTTGCAGTAACTGCCAGATGCATGACAAGGTAGATAATATCGAGACAGAATATGAGGAAATCAATAATTTCGGAAAGACCGCAGCCTATCAACTGATGACGAAATATAAAAGAATAACACTTTGCAAAGAATGCATAAACAGGAAAAGCTATGGCGTAGCAGGATGCTATTGTGCGGTTGGAAATAGTGCAAATGTACTTAGAGACGGCGATGGATGTAGTTTCGGAATCTATGAAGAATGACAATAAAGACAGTACGGCAAGAAGCCGGGAAAGAAGGGAACATGAGAACAATCAGTATTATGAATTTAAAAGGCGGCGTGGCAAAGACCACATCCGCAGATAACATGGCATACATTCTCTCAAAGAGAGGATATAGAGTGCTCATGGTTGATAATGACAAACAGGGGGACTTATCCAGAGGATTTAAGAGACGCACCACCAGCGGAGACGGAATCAACTGTATTATGACAGATGATGAACCGGACATGGAGACTCTGATCAAACACACGGATTATGAGAACCTGGACATCATCACGGCAAACCTGACGCTCCTGAATGCAAACAGAGAAGTAGAAATGGATGTTACCCGCACACATCATGACAGAATCAAAGCGGCGTTAAATATCGTTCGTGATCAGTACGATTTTGCTCTGATCGATTGCCCTCCGGACCTCAATATTGGTGTAGTCAACGCATTATGTGCGTCAAATGACGTTCTGATTCCGGTTGAAATTGATGATAACACCACAGAAGGGATGGAAGAACTCTGGCAGCAGATCAACAAGATTCAGAGAAGACTGAATCCGGATCTGAAGATAGTGAAGTGCTTCATTTCAAAATTCCAGAAATATAACGAAGCTCATAAGCAGGGAATTGAAGCTGTCAGAAAGTTCTATCCGACAATGAAAACCGTGATCAGAACGTCCCCGATCGTAGCGAAGAGTACGTTCGTGAAAGAACCGGTTGTAAAATACAGTCCCAGAGCAGCTGCTTCTGTAGACTATGAGTCACTGGTAACTGAATATCTGGATGCGATAGGAGAGAGACAGAATGGCTAAAGACTTTTCCGTATTTGATTCGCTCGGGGATTTTGCCCCGAAGTTGGACCAGAATGAAGAAATATATCGCGATCCATACGAACTGATACCTTCGAACAATAATTTTTATTCACCACAGGTAGTTGATGAACTGGCAGAGTCAATTCTCCAGTTCGGACAGCTTCAGCCAGTTGTGATCGACAGCAGGGATGGAAAGGATTACGTGATTGCCGGACATACAAGACGTTTGGCAATGATCAAACTGATTGAGGAAGGACATGAGAAATTCAGAAAAATGAAGTGTCAGTACCTTCCAAGAAAAGAGATTGAGGACAAGTTTGGAGAAGATGCAGACTTGGCTATAGAACTGATCGAAATGCAGACGAATCTGTACCGGGAAAAGACCGACTGGGAGAAGATGCAGGAAGTTATCCGTACAGAGGAAATCGTAAAAAAGATGAAAACGTCCGGAAGACTCAGAGATAATGTGCAGAAGATTCTGAAAGTGTCCGGAGGGCAGCAGGGAAGGTTCCATGCGATTCATTCAAACCTGTATGGACAGCTAATGGAAGAATTCAAAGAAAACCGCATTAAAGGCAGCGTTGCATATGAATTGTCCAAATTATCAGCTGAGTTTCAGAAACAGGCTTGCGAGATATTTCAGCGAGATGGAAATTTAAGTCTGGAAGATACAAAGAAACTTCAGGCGCAGGAGAATGCAGAAAAGAGTATTCCTGGACAGATGAGCATAGCACAGGCGACCGGACAACTCAGACCGACTGCAGATACGACACCGATCAATGTAGATACACAGATCAAAAGACTTTACGATAAAGCCCAGAAACGTTTAAAAGAACGTGTTGAGAACAGGGACAAGATGATGGTTCCGATGCGCTTAAGAGACTTATATAACGGATCCAGAGTACAGAACGGATATCTGAACTACCGGGCAGAAAAGTCCTGCATCGTATTTAATCCGGACTCGGAACAGGAAAAAGAACTTCACTGGAATGATCTGGCAGATATCCTGATCCAGAAATACGGAAAAGAGCCGAGACCGGTTAAGATGACCACAATTGATGCACCTGAACCAGTAATTACACTCACAGAGTCGGCAGCAGTTAAAGCGTTTTGCGAAGCTTACCCAAAGAAATTGAAAACAATCATGAGAATATGCCGAAGATGCAAAGACAATGGAGAAGCTGCTAAGGCTGTACAATTGGATTTTGCACCAGGTGGATTTAGTTCATCAAGCGGGAGCAACGTAAATTATAGCTTTATGTCGTTCACAGCAGGACTTGAAATTGAAGTGAACAGTGAAAAAGTATCAATGAAATATGGCCGGCTGATTGTAGAAGCAAAGAATCTCTATGATCCATTTTCTTCAGAATTCGACATAGAGCCAAAGAAACCAGAAGTAAAAGATGATGGAGGACCGGCAAAATGTATCACAGGACAATCCGGATCTGGATTGTGTGGAGTAACTGCTTATTGTGACAAAAAATATACCTGCTGTTCTCAGTGCCCGGACGACTGCAACAGTCGTTGCGGATGGATTCTGGAAAAGAGCTGCCAGTCGGCAGCAGAAACACCGGACAAAAAGCAGCAGGAAGACCATTTTGTTGAGGCCAACAAAATGGTAAAACATCTGAGAAATACAGATAAAATCCCGGATGCATGGCCGGAAGACCTAAAAGACATCCCGGTACCTACAGACGTAGAAATTACCGGATATTTGTACGATGAAGAAAGAAGACTCAAAGAATTCCTTGAAACCGAAAAAGAAGATCCTGGATTACCGCATATGGCAATCCTGAAACAGCAGCTGATTGTTGGAGGACTGAGAATTATTAAAAATCTTGTAGAAGATTGTAAGGAAGAACCGGAAGAATCAGAACAGCCGCCTCTTCCAATCATGAGAAACAATGACCAGCGCAAGGAGTGGCTGAAAAACTATAAAGCCTGGGGACTCTGGTACACCGATAATCATACCGGCGTGAAATATTACAAATACGATTTCGAAAACGGCGCCCGTTTGATTGTAGAAGAATACGAGAAAGAGTCTTTGCCAGAAAACAGCTGGTATGTGCCGAAAGAGCCATATTACATGCATCTGATAGGAGGACCGGAACCGGACAGAAAAGGCGGAATTCCAAAATGGACATATCATTCGAAATATAACAAGTACCCAAACAGTGAAACAGAACTTGTAGAATTTTTAAAGGAGATTCAAAAATGAGCAAGTTAGATCAATATATGCAAGGACGTACAGAGGGCATGGAATTCGCCCTTCGCCTTGCAAAGGATAAAGGAATAGAAGAGTTGGAGAAAGAAGTCAGATTCCGAAACCGGACAGGAGTCTCGTTAAACCTTACCAGACAGGAGATAGCCGCCGGATCCGACAAAATCAAGAATATGACTTTTGACACCATGTTAGCAATGAGTCTTATGACTTTAAGAGATGAATTCACCTTCGGAAAGAAACGCCTGGAAAGATTCAAGGACAGATTCACCGAGAAAGCTGCATCTCTGGCAGAAGACTACTGCACATGGCTGGATATAGTAGACGTGCTCAAGGAAGAAACCGGAATAGATTTAGAAATCCGGTGGAACGACAAGAAATGACCGATTCGGTCACTAAAAAAGGGTGCTACTAAAATTCACATAGATACATCCTTCCTGTGTGAGCCTGTCAGATCACAGGAAGGAGAAAGGAGAAAATGTATGTTAATCAGAAGTCAGGATAAAACAGCACTGGTAAAGTTTGAAAACATTGTAGTCAATCTAAAACTCCCAGATTCATTGAATGTTATATGTTGGAGTTTGCAGGATACACAGAGGAGTGGCGGATATTTTATTTTAGGAAAGTATTCCACAAAAGAAAAAACCATGAAAGTACTGGATATGATTCAGGAAGCATATGCGGACGCAGAGTTAATTCCAATGACAGTTCCGAATATCGGAAAGATGTTCGCAAAAGCATCAGCATCAAAAGAAAATGTACTTTTGGCTGAAGCTATTGGAAAAGTACTTATGAACAAAATGGTCTTTCAAATGCCAGAGGATAGTGAGGTGGAAGCATGAGTGATGTAATGGAATTTGTGCAGAACGAAGATGGTACGTTTGGCACATACGATGATACCCATGACATTGTAATACACTGCGAGACAGAAGAGGAACAGAAGAAAGTTATTGAACGTTTAAAAGATACTAGCTGGATTCCTGCCAGTGAGAGATTACCCGAAATCAAAATTACCGCTGGTTGTAATAGCTGCATTGATAAGATTACCGGAGAAGGAAAGGACATTTAAGAATATGAGCAGAGAGGAACAGATATGCGAAACCTGTAAAGAGAATGATAATGGTTTCTGCGATCGCATTGGACGCATGGTAGAAGATGACGACTGGTGTGCAAAATGGAAAACCAAAGAAGTTCCAGAATGGAAAGCAAGGATGATGAATACATTTCTGGCCGGACACTGAGAGGAGGGCGGAAATGACCCCATTTTTATACGATGTAACAGACAGATCAGGCAATCTGGTGATAGGCAATGCAACATTTGCAGAAGTAGTGGAAAGTTTAAACTGCTCAAAAGCACAGGCGAACAATGCAAGGACCTCCGGAGATTTAATCTTCAGGAAGTACGAAATGCACAGAGTTGATCGGAAATTAAGCAGAGTGAAGGATATCGCACTGCTTCAGGAATTTGATACCGTCCGTCTCCACTTGCTGGGATATAAGAAAGGCGACAGGAAATGAATAAAAGACAGAAAAAGAAACTATTCCGAAAAACCATGGGATGGAATCCTCCGGACTGTTTAATCTACACCAGCCGGGACTACCATGTTTTTATCGGCAAGCCATGGGGAGGTCTGGCAGCCCTAAAGAAGCAGGAAGCCACCAGAACAGTAGAAGACTTTAACCGGAATATTCAGAACAGGAATTGTCTGCTCAGAGAAGCAAGGAGGTATACCAGATGAAACAGGGAGGATTATTATTTCCTAAAGAACCCGCCAGAAAAAAACGGAAGAAGCACCACAAAAGCATTATAGACAGAGATATGAAAAATCAGTGCTTCATTTGCGGAAAAACAGGTTATACAGAACGCCATCATATCTATGGCAGTGCAAACCGCAAATACTCCGAGCAATATGGCTTGACCGTATATCTTTGCCCAGAATGCCACAGGACCTCAGAGATATCAGCACACCGAAACAAAGAAGTCAGGATTACCCTGCAGCGGATCGGTCAGAGAACATTTGAGAAGAAGTGTGGCAGCAGGGATAAATTCACGGAAATATTTGGGAAAAACTATCTGGAGGATGAATAGATGAACATTGCACATCATCAAAGACAAAAATGTTACAGCCGGAACGAATTGCAAGGAATACAGATTCTACGAACAAAAAGTGACCGAATCGGTCAGGAAGGAGAAAAATGAATTACGACAAAAGCAACATCCCTCTCATGAGAATGGGAGACATAAGAAAGACGCTCAAAAGAACGTTCAAAGTCCGCCCAGGCAGAAAGATTAAATTAAAAGCGCGGGTAAGAGATGATGGAAACAGCACACGAATCATATACCATACAGCAACTGTTATAAAATTATATCCCTATGTGGTACAATTACAGCTGGAAAACGGGCAATACACCTCTCCCGGATACACAAAACTATATCTGATGCTCCATGGTGCCGACGAGGAATAAGAAACAGGAGGAATACCGAAGTGAATAGAGACTTATTGGAACAGTACACAGATGCAGTAAAACTGATCAAAGAAACGAAAGAAACCATAAAAAAGCTGGAGAAGAGAAACTCTGTGCAGACAAAAGATACAGTTTCTGGAAGCAATTCGGAATTTCCTTTTCAACCCATGCATTTTGTAATCCAGGGTAAAACACACGATGAGGACGACAAGATAGAAAGACAAAAACGTAGACAACAGATACAGATAGAGCAGGCAGAGAAGTTAAAGAACGATGTGGAAGAGTGGATGCTTACAATTCCATTCAGAATGCGCAGGATCATTAAGTTTAAGATCTTTGAGGAAATGAACTGGCAGCAGGTTGCAAAGCATATAGGAGGAAAAGCAACTGGAGAATCTGTGAGAAAGGAATTTGAAACATTCATGAAAAAATAAAAGTTTTTCCGTTTTTTCCGTTTTTTCCGTTTTAAATATGCAATAATATAAACTGGAGTTGCTGAAATAGATATAGATAAATCTCCTTCCTTGCGTTTGCCAGGTGCCACAGCCTGGCAAATGAATTGGTCGGTACCAGACCAAACACAAAAAGGTACAAGGACTCACATGGATTTTCCTTGGCGTAGGAGCCATCTGCTTGTAGAAAGCAGGTGGCTCTTATACTATGGACATTTAGCTCAGCGTGTCCGAGTTGGACACAATCGAGAATCTTGATGGTAGCTCCTATACTATGGACATTTAGCTCAGCTGGGAGAGCAATCGGCTCATAACCGACAGGTCCTGGGTTCGAACCCCAGAATGTCCATAATTACCGCGGGATAAAGTAACGGAAACTTACAGGCCTCCTTAGCCTGGAATGGCGGTTCGAATCCGTCTCCCGCTATTAGGAGGCAGATATGCTGAAGAGTTGTAAGTATTGTGGAAGAATCCACGACAGCAGGATAGACTGCGGGAAGAAACCTACACGCAGAAAGAAAAGAACAGATCAAAGCAATTTCCGGAGCACAGAAGCATGGAAGAGAAAGAGCATAGAGATCAGAACCAGAGACTGCTATCTTTGTCAGATCTGTCTGCGTAAAATGTTCAACACAGCAATACAGCTCAATAGAAGGAGCATAGAAGTCCATCACATCATACCAGTCGCAGAAGACTGGGACAAACGACTCGATAATTATAATTTGATATCACTGTGCAATAAACATCACGATCTGGCAGACTCCGGAGGCATTCCAAGGGATCTGCTTTTAAGCATTGCAAGGCATCAAGAGGAAAAATAGTACCCCCCCGCCATGCGATAGCGAAAAAAATCAGATTTCCCACGACCACGTATGCCCCACAATTTATAATTTATTCCCAGATCAGCATTTTGAAATTAAAAGGAAGGAGGGAGAAGGCAAGGCCTACACCATCAAAGACAGTTAGTATCATCCGGTCAGAAGGAAAATCTCACAGAACCAAGCGCGAACTCAGACAGAGAGAACAGGCAGAAAAAGCAGTGCTTACAGGGATTCCGTTGAAAGAAAGACCGGAAGTCAGAGAAAATGAGACAGCACACAAAGAATTTCTGAGATTGAAAAAACTGCTTGAAAAAATTGACAAATTCGATGATATGTACGGCGCTGTAATAAACAGATACTGCATTTTGTACGCAGAAACAAAAGAATTTGAAGAGAAAAAAGAACGGTTTTACAGACAACTCTGTGACCTGGAAGAGAATAAAGAAGAACTGCTTAAGACAGAACAGATGACATATGGAGAATATTATAAAACAGAGACATCAATGCAGAAGAACCTGATTGCTTTGGACAGACAGGTGCAGGCGAAGAGAAGGATGCTCTCCGATATCGAAAAAGAGAACATCATGACGATTGCTTCTTCTCTTAGATCAGTTCCGAAAACCGAAGCAAAGAAAAGTAATCCATTGAGAGAAGCGCTCGGAGGATGAAAGAAGGAAAAGCATATCGTTATGCACAGTGGTGCGTAGAAGAAGACGGGGGAAAAGTCCCCCAATATGTAAAAAAACAGGCTGAAAGTTGGCTTCACATCGCGGATGGAGATAATCCGGACGCCTATGTAGATGAGCAGGAATATGAGAAAATCTGCAAGCTGCTAAAATTAATGATCCATCCGGACCTACGATGTAGCATCTATGAAGGACTGGAAGAATACGCATGGTTCATGATTGTCGCAGGACTCTGTACATTCTGCAGAAACACAGAACGGAAAAGCAGGTTCTATGTGACAATTCTGCTTGAAATAGCAAGAAAGAATTTCAAAACATTCAATTCAGCGGTGATTTTTATCCTATTGATGCTGACAGAGCCGGATTTCTCCAGATTCTTTTCGGTTGCACCGGATCTGGCACTGTCGTCAGAGCTGAAGAATGCAATCCGGAAAATCATAAAAGTCAGTCCGGTACTCTATAACGAAGATGAACCGGCATTTAAACTCTTACGAAGTCAGATTAAATGCCTGCTTAATGATAATGAGTACACTCCGCTGGCATACAGTCAGGACGGAATGGATGGTAAACTGGCAAATGCGTTTCTGGCTGACGAAGCTGGAGCCTTAGATGCATATCCAGTAGAAGCAATGCGCTCATCTCAGATCACACTTTTAAATAAACTTGGAATCATCATCAGTACCCAGTACCCAAATGATAACAATGTGATGCTGGACGAAATAGACATTGCAAAGAAAACACTTGACGGACTTTTGGAAGATCAGCGGTATTTCGCACTGCTGTATGAGCCGGATGACGAACTAAAGCATGGAGATACATGGATGACAGATGACCGGGTGATCTATCAGAGTAATCCGGTTGCGGTGACACATCCGTATATTTTTGAAGAAATCAGGAAGAAACGTTCACTTGCAATCCTGTATGAGAACAAAAGAGAAAATTATCTCTGTAAGCACAACGATATTCTGTATAAGGGACTGGGAGTTGAAGGCTATATTGACATCCAGAAAGTGAAAATGTGTAGCGAAGATTTACCAGACGACTTCTGGAAGGAAAAGCAGGTATGGTGTGGACTGGATCTGTCAATGACGAACGATAACACATCATTTGCAATGGTAACAGAACAGGACGGAATAATCTATGCAAAAGTCTGGGGGTTCGCTCCTTCAGATAGAATAGACGAAAAATCCATGAAAGAAAAGGTAGATTATCGAGCGTTGATCAGAAAGGGTGAATGCTTTGCCTGCGGAGATGAGGTTATTGACTATGGGTTCGTAGAACGTTTTATCATAGGACTGCCGGAAAAATACGGAGTGGAAGTCATGCAGGTGGGATATGACAGATACAATGCTATATCGACCGTTCAGAAACTGGAACAGAATGAGATAGAGTGCGTTGAGATCAAACAGCATAGCTCAGTACTACACATGCCTACTAAATTGTTGAAAGAGCTGATTCTGAAAAAGAAAATTCGGTATGCCACAAACAGGATGCTTGAAATCAACTTTCAGAATGCAAGATGTACAGAAGACACAAACAAAAATTTGTATGTAAACAAAAAGAAATCATCCGGAAAGGTAGACATGGTCGTATCACTGATCAATGCCATGTACCTGTTACAGCAGGAACTGCTGTATGGAGAAGATGATTTTGTAGTTCAGACGTAATTGCACCGGCGTAAGAAGAGGAGATAACAAATGAACATATGGCCGTTTGGCAAAAGAAAACATGAAGTAAGGGCAGATACCATAGTGAATCCGTCAGAGCAGGTGGAATCAGACGCACTTTTAAGTGCACTGCTCGGAAAGAATGTAATGACAAAGGAAAAAGCATTGGAAATTCCCGCGGTACAGGCATGCATTAATCTGATCGCAGGAACAATATCACTGCTTCCGGTCAATCTGTATCAGAAAGACAAGGAAGGAAATGTCCGGGAAGTCAGAGACAGAAGAACCTCTCTCCTGAACAATGATACAGGAGACACGCTGACAGCTTCACAATTTTGGAGAGCGATCATCGAAGATTACTATCTGGGGAAAGGCGGGTATGCTTATATCAACAAACCGGGAACGGAGGTTGAGAGCATTCACTACGTCGACGAGACTCACATTTCCATCATGAAGAATACAGATCCGATTTTTAAAGATTATGACATTCTGGTACAGGGAAAATCATACAGACCTTACCAGTTTTTTAAAATTCTAAGAAAAACGAAAGATGGTATGACTTCCAGAAGCGTCATGGACGATAATCAGCTGATTATCGGAGTATCATACAGCGAGCTGACATACGAACAGAGCCTGGTACAAAAGGGTGGAAACAAAAAAGGATTCTTGAAATCTCCGAAGAAATTAACAAGAGATGCAATGGACGCACTAAAAGCTGCTTTCAGAAGATTATACAGCAATGCAGAAGAAACAGTTGTGGTTTTGAATGAAGGAATGGAATTTCAGGAATCGTCCAACACATCTGTTGAAATGCAGTTGAATGAGAACAAGAAAACAAATTCAGCAGAAATTTGCAAGCTGTTTGGAATCCCTGACGGGATGATCAGCGGAAACCCAACTGAAAAAGACATAGACTGTTTCATTCGGACCTGCACCATTGTGATGAGCGATATAGAGTGCAGTCTGGACAGGGATCTGCTTCTGGAATCAGAAAAAGAGACATATTACTGGTCGTTTGATACGAAAGAACTGACCAGAGGAAATATTAAGGAACGTTACGAGGCTTACAAGATCGGACTCGAAAAGAATTTCCTTCAGATTGATGAAATCAGAGAAAAAGAAGACTTGGAACCGATCGGATTCAAGTGGATTACACTTGGGCTTGACAGCGTTCTTCTTAACCCGGAAACCGGGCAGGTTTATACACCGAACACCAATGCTGTACAGAATATGGATGTCATTCAAACGGGATTCATAGATTCCACAACCAAAGGAAAAGAACAAAATGAATAACAGGATGGAGGAAAGCAAAGGAAAGCAGAATTAAGAGCTGACGGGCTCCATATCTCTGGATATGTCAATGTACCCGGAAGAGAATCACGACCAGTACTTACACCGCGTGGAAAAGTGATCGAAGTGATTGAACAGAGGGCATTTGAGCGTGCGATAAGCAGGGCGGCAGATATCAGGATGCTTCTTGATCATGACAGAGGACACGTCCTTGCAGATACTGCAGACGGGACATTGACCGTCAGGGAAGATGAAGTAGGGCTCAGAGCAGAATCTGTCGTAACCGACCCAGCGGTCATCGAAGGGGCGAAGAAAGGATTGCTGAAGGGATGGTCATTCAATATGAAAAATGTGGTGGATTCTATTGAGGACAGAGCCGATCAGTTGCCTATCAGACATGTAAAAGACTTCGACATGGATGAGATTACACTTGTAATGAATAAAATTCCGGTATATTCATCCACATCAGTGGAAGTGAGAGCCGGAACAGAGGAAGAGGTGGAAACCAGGGCGATGTGTATGGAAACGACATATACAGAGAACCTTCCGCCGAAAAAGGAATATGACAACACAAAGTTTCAGGAAAGAATTAATAAACTGAAAAAATAGGAGGAAAATAAGAGGAATAAATTTAAAAAACTTGCAGAACAGAGAGCACAGTATGAGCAGCAGTTACAGCAGATCTTAGACAAAGCTGAACAGGAAGAAAGAGCACTGAATGATGAAGAAATGCGGTCTTTTGATGATCTTGAAAAGAAAATTAAAGACATCGATGATACAATCGCTGCAGAACAGAGAGCCAGGGACATTCTGAAAAAACCAGAAGAAACAGAAGACCAGGAAGAAAAGGACAATAAAGAAACAGAAGACCAGGAAGAAAGAGCATTTGCGAACTACATCCGCGGTATTGTATCTGAGGAAAGAGCATCGAATCTGACATCCGGGGACAATGGAGCAGTGATTCCGACATCTATTGCAAATAAAATCATCAAAAAGGTGTATGAAATCTGTCCAATTTATCAGCTGGCAACCAGATATGACGTAGGCGGTACACTGTCTATTCCTTACTACGATGAGGAAACCACAGCGATCACTATGGCATACGCTACAGAATTCAGCGAACTTGAATCAAATTCCGGAAAATTCAAATCTATTGAACTGAAAGGATTCCTTGCAGGGGCGCTGACAAAAGTATCCAAGTCTCTTGTTAATAATTCTCAGTTTGATATCACCAATTTTGTTGTGAACCAGATGGCTGAGAACATTGCAAGATGGATTGAGAATGAACTTCTGAATGGAACCACGGATAAAGTGGAAGGCGTATCTAAGGCGAAACAGGTTGTAACTGCGGCAGCAGGTACCGCGATCACAGGAGATGAGCTGATCGACCTGCAGGAAACTGTTCCGGATGTATTCCAGCCATCTTGCATCTGGATCATGAACAAAGCTACCAGAACTGCAATCAGAAAGCTGAAAAATTCTGACGGCGACTATATTTTACAGAAGGATGCAACAGCAAAATGGGGCTACACTCTGTTTGGCAATGACGTGTTCTGCTCTGATAATATGCCGAAGATGGCAGCAGGGAAAACTGCAATCATATATGGAGATATGAGCGGTCTGGCGGTTAAGGTATCAGAGGACATGAACATTGAAGTTCTGAGAGAGAAGTTTGCAACAGAACATGCGATTGGCGTCGTTGGATGGCTGGAAATGGATTCCAAGATTGAAAATGAACAGAAGATCGCAGTTCTGAAGATGAATGCAGTAGGCTGAGAGGAATAATCGATGAAGATAGAAGCTATGGCCAGCTTCTGCGGAGTTCTGTCAATGTCAAAAGGAGAAATCAGAGATTACAGCGTTGAACCTGTAATCTCTGATTTGATGAAAGCTGGTTATATCAGAGAAATTTCTGAAAAGACTGCGGAAAAGACAAAACCAGATTTGCAGAAAGCAAGAACTACAAGAAAGACTGTGAAAAAATGAAAGTAAATGAGATCACTCCGGATATCGTTGCGGAACATTGCAGAGCAGACGACTACAGTGAGGAAGAGCTCCAAAGGATTCTTGATGCATCAAAAGCTTATATAAGGTCCTATACAGGACTGAATGATAAGGAAATCGACATGCATGAAGATCTTGCGATAGCGGCACTGGTCCTGTGCCAGGATATGTACGATAACAGATCTGTTTATGTTGATAAAAACACGACAAACAAAGTGGTTGAAACAATTCTTGGAATGCATTGCGTAAACCTGCTGTAGGAGGTGTCTGTAAGGATTAATGCCGGAGCATTAAACAAACGTATTTTGTTTCTTAGATTCGTGGCAAAAGAGGACGATATGGGACAGGACAGGGGAAACTGGGAACCATATAAAAAAGTATGGGCGACAGTAAAACCCTACAAATCTTCGGAATGTAACTTCATGGGGAAAATGAAACCGGAAGTATCACACCGGATATATGTAAGATTCAGAAAGGACGTCACTGCTGAAATGAGAATCCTTTATCATGGTCGAATGTTTCAGATTGCAGGACCACCAATCGATCTTGATGAGAAACACGAGCTTCTTGAGATCCAGTGCGAGGAGGTGTTCGAGAATGCGGAGTATCAGTTTTGACTTTGATTCTTCTGATCTGGAGGAATCGCTTAAAATAGCATCCCGGCAGTTTCCGGCATCAGCGGAAATTGTACTCAAGAAAGAATCCAGAAAAATAGCAAAAGATTTAAAGGGAAGAGTTGATTCTGAAGCAAAAGGGCATCATTATGCAGGACAGGGAGCGGCGCATAAACCTCTGGCAGAAAGCTTCCGACAGGGGAAAGTAATACGATCAGGAAATAAGGTTACGGTTGCAGTTACAACGACAGCACCGCATTATCATCTTTACGAAAAAGGACATGCGATGATAACACATAAAAGTAAAGACAGAACACATGGACTAAGACGGGTCGGAGAAGTTAAAGGCAAGAAAACTGTAGCTAAATATATGTCGCAACGAGCGGATTATGCGGAGCTAATTGGACAAGAGCTCCTGCAGGAAATATTGAGGGAGGCAGGATTTGACTCTTAAAGAAATAAAAAAAGCGGTCAATTCCGCTCTGAAGGAAAAGTATCCGGGCGTAAATATATACGGAGCAGATACAATAGAGGGGTATATGCGCCCTTCATTTTTTGTATATATAACACAGACTTTTTTGGAATCAACTAAAAACGCAGCTCACAAAAATGTAGAAATAGAGATTGATTTTATACAAAGAGCAGCGAATGAAGAGGAAGCAATGAAATTTTTCTCTGAAATGGAAAAATTGTTTGGGCAAAAAGTGACAGCAGGGAACAGAAACCTGAACACAAATAACATGGAACTGGATTTCCAGGGAGAAAATTTGAATATTCCTGTATGCCGGTTCGATGTAGAATTCTGGGATCAGATTCCGAGAAAAGAAAACTATGACACAATGAAAGAATTAATATTTGCACAGGAGGTAAGGAATTAGGGGTTTACCGGTGATGAATGTCGTATTTGTAGCGGCGGCGAGAAAATTAATCAGGCGATCTGAACGCGGAATAGTGGGAATGATCATAAAGGACACGGTTGTTCCGGATGGAAATCCGATTACAATCTACAAAGAAAAAGACATACCCGAAACGTTGAGCGTAGAGAATAAAGAACAAATTAAACTGGCAATGAAAGGAAATGATACAACTCCGCGAAAGATAGTTGTATATGTTCTTGCGAAAACAGAAGAAGATTACAGAAAGGCTCTTGAATACTTTGAAATAAAAAAAGTAACATGGCTTTGTTGCCCAACAGTAAAAACAGATGGCCAGGAAGAAGAAATTGTAACATGGGTGAGAGATCAGCGAGAAGGAAATAGAAATAAAATAAAAGCGGTTCTTCCGGACAATACTGCAGACAGTGAAGGAATCGTGAATTATGCTACAAGCGAAGTAACAGTAAAAGGGAAGAAGTACGGCCCAGAAGAGTTTTGTTCCCGGATTGCAGGTCTGCTTGCAGGAACATCGTATAAAATATCATCGACCTACGCAGTTGTCGAAGAGGCGAGTGAGTGTGAAAAGCTGGACAGAGATGCCTTAGATGCTGCGGTAGATGCAGGGAAGCTTGTGCTTTTCTATGATGGGGAAAAAGTGAAAGTAGCCAGGGGAGTTAATTCTCTGACAACGGTTTCAAAAGGAAAAGCAGATCCATGGAAAAAAATACGTGTTGTAGAAACTATGGATATGATGCATGACGACCTGGTCCTGCTTGCAGAAGACAACTATGTTGGAAAATACCCAAATACATATAGCAATAAATGCTTGTTGATTTCTGCAATTGATTCATACATGAAAGAATTAGAAAGAAACGGTCTTATACAGGACTATGCAGTCGAACTTGATGTAGAGAAAATCAAAGAGTACATCATTGAAAACAAAGGCGTAACCAGAGACGAAGCGGAAGCAATGTCAGATGAAGAAATAAAAAAACAGTACACCGATGAAAAAGTGTTCATGAAGGCATCCGTAACTATCGTTGATGTCATGGAAGATATTAATCTGGAAATTGCTGTTTAAGGAGGAACCACAAGGAATAATTACACACCAGATCGTGTTATTAATGGAACGTTTGGAGAGTGCTGGATTGATAATGATTATATGGCGGAAGCAACGGCGCTCCAGGCAAAGATGAAACTTGATACAAGCGAAGTAAAAAGAACAGGGACATTGGAGAAAGGATACAAAATAACTGGAATCAGTGGATCTGGTACACTGAAATTAAATAAGGTTACATCCTATTTCTTGAAAAAAGTGTCTGAAAACCTGAAAAAAGGTAAAGCCACGAGGATGACAATTATCACGAATTTGGAGGATCCAGAAGCATTTGGGGCAGAAAGGATTCGCCTGGATGACTGTGTGATCACGGAATTGACAATTGCAGACTGGGAAGCCGGAAAACTGCTGGAGGAATCAATACCATTCAATTTTAGCGGTTTCGAAGTCCTTGATACAATCGATGCATAAAGGAGAAAAGTATGAACTTAATTGACAAACTGCTTTGCGTAGATAAAGCGAAAATAGAAGAAAAAGAAACAAAAAAAATTAAATCAAAGAAACTGGAAAGGTTAGTGGGAGAGAACGCAGAAATAACGATTAGAGAACTGTCCGGAAAACGTTATAACAGCCTGCAGGCAATGCTGTATGACAAGAATGGAAACAGGGATATGACAGCTGTTTATGATTTTAATCTGATGTGCTGCGTGTATGGAATTGTAGAACCAGACCTGAAAAATGAGAAACTCATGGAACACTTTGGCGCTTCGACACCGAAGGATTTGGCAGCGGCTTTATTTGGAGTAGAATCGGGGTCTATTGCAAGCGAAATTGTTAAACTTTCCGGACTTGGAGAAGATGCTGAGGAAGAAGTAAAAAACTCATAAAGGTGGACAGCGAAGCAAGCGTGGCTTATGCACTGTTCTGCCTAAAGAAATGGAAACCATCGGAATATTACGATATGGGCGCAGGTGAACGTTTGATCACTCGCGCCTTTTTAAAACAAGAATTGCAGGACATAAAAGAGGAGATGAGAGACAAGGGCAGGTAAGACAGTTGCAGCAGTTGTAAAGCTGATTGACGATTTCAGCAATCCGTCAAGAGAAGTAGCGGCACAGGCACGCGACCTAGAAAAACGATTTAATAGTGTTGCGGGCGTATTTTCTCACGCAGGAGAAGCATTTACTGCTGCAGGAGAAACATTGACCAAGTCGGTCACTGCACCACTGGCAGCAGTCGGAACTGCGGCAATTAAATTTTCCTCTGATTCACAGGATGCTTTCCAACAGTTCGCGGCGGCAACAGGAACCGCATCGAATGAAATGGGAAAATATAAAGATATGATCAATGATGTTTACAAGGACAATTTCGGAGAATCTATCAATGATGTGGCAGAAGCCATGGCGACTGTTAATCAGAACATGTCTTACTTGGACGACTCAGCTCTGCAGAGATGCACGGAATATGCATATACTCTTTCGGACACCTTCGGATATGACGTTGCAGAAAGCACTAGAGCTGCGAATTCTCTTATAAGAAATTTTGGAATTGAAGCAAATGAAGCGTTCAATTTGATTGTGCAAGGAAGTCAAAATGGGCTGGACTTCTCAGGAGAACTCCTTGACAGCATTAACGAATACGCTCCTCAGTTTAAAAAAATGGGAATGAGCGCAGATGAAATGTTTTCGGTATTTGTTAATGGAGCACAAAACGGCGCATTCAATCTGGACAAAATTGGAGATGCTGTAAAGGAAAATGCTATCCGTGCTATTGATTGTTCAGATACTACTGCTGAGGGATTTAAGGCATTGGGCCTGGATGCTACAGAAACTGCAAAAAAATTTGCAGCAGGAGGAGAAGCGGCAGATGAAGCGTTCAATCAGGTAATTGTTGGATTATCGGCCATGGAAGATCCGATTGAACGAAATACTGCCGGAGTTAATTTGTTCGGTACAATGTGGGAAGATTTGGGACCAGAAGTTGTTATGTCTTTGTCAACTACAAATGATGCAATTGACATGACAAGAGAATCCATGGAAAGCCTTGTAAATGTAAAATACGATACATTATCAGGCGCTCTGGGAGGACTCTGGAGAACCATACAGGTGGATGTACTGCAACCAATTGGAAATCAATTAATTCCGTATGTTACGAAAGGAATCAGTGCTATACAGAAATTTACGGACAAATGGAATAAACTGGGGCCGACTACTCAGAAGACAGTCGTGAAATTTGCGGCAGTGGCAGCGTCAGTAGGACCTGTTTTAATGGGGTTTGGAAAAATTTCTACCGGAATAAGCACGATGATCTCGAACTTTGGAAAAGTAGGCGGTGTAATCACGAGACTGACAGGTGCTTCAGGATTCTCGGGAATTGCAAAGATTATGACCGGCCCATTTGGAATTGCAGCAGCAGCAGTGGCAGCAGCAGCAATCCTGATTTATAAAAACTGGGACAGAATTGCACCGATCTTGCAGAAGATCGGACAAAGATTTGCAGATTTCTGGAAAACAGTACAGCCACAGTTGGAACCGTTTATTAATCTTGTAAAAGAAGTAGTGTCTTACTTGAAAGAGACGTTGGAACCTGTTTTCAAAATAGTGTGGAAAGCAGCAGGAGATTATGTTGTAAAATTCTTTGATGATGTAAGTGTCATAATCGATGGAGTGCTTGGAGTGTTCGAGGGAGTTATCACATTCCTGACAGGCGTGTTCCAGGGAAACTGGGAAAAAGCATGGAATGGAATCGTTCAGGCGGTAGGTAGCATTTTCGGAACACTGGAATCACTTGTAAAGACACCGCTTAATGCGGTAATCAACCTTGTGAATAAAGCAATTGGAGCGATTAATAAAATAAGTGTTGACCTACCCAGTGCTGTTGGCGGAGGGCATATCGGATTCAATATCCCAACGATTCCGACTTTGGCGAAAGGTACTGATTACTGGCAGGGCGGAATCGTGCAGATCAGCGAAAAGGGTGGAGAAATTGTTGACCTTCCAACTGGAAGTAGAGTATATCCACACGATGAATCTGTGCGGATAGCACGCCAGGATGGAAGGAAGAATTATTCTATTGCAATTGCAAAACTGGCAGACAGCATCGTGGTGAGAGAAGAGGCGGATATCGACAAGATCGCCGAGGCGATTGTAAAGAGGATTGAACAGGCAATTGATAATATGCCGCAGACAGCATAGGAGGAGATATGGAATACTGGTTAAAGAATAAAGACAAATCAATACAACTTCCTATAAGACCGGCATCATTCAACGTGACCTTTGAAAATACACATCAAACTGTTAATGTGCAAACAAGAGGGGATGTAACAATACTTGGGAAAAAAGGACTTAAAACGTATACAATTGAGTCTTTTTTTCCGGCACAGGATTACCCTTTTGCAGACTATGCAAAAGACAGAAATCCTTGGGAGTATGTAAAAGAAATCCTCGGATGGCAGGAAACCCCTATTCAATTCATTATTACAAAAACAAAGATTAATAAAAATGTAATAATAACATCTTTTCAGTTCGGGGAAGACGACGGAACGGGCGATATAACATATTCAATCACTATGAAAGATTATCGTCCGCCAAAATACACGAAACCGTTGAAGGCAGTCCTGGAACCTGTAAAAACGGAGAAAAAGAAGCCAGAAAAGGAGAACAGCCGATCAGACAATAAACCAAAGAAAAAAAATCATACAGTAAAAGGAAATGACACCCTCAGGAGTATCGCAAAAAAATATTACGGTTCAGGATCCTATGCGAACAAAATCTACAATGCAAACAAGACTGTCATAGAAAAAGCCGCAAAAAAGCATGGACGTGTAAGCAGCGCACATAATGGTGTAAATGGCTGGTATATATATGACGGGACAAAGCTGGTGATACCATGAAAATAATGTGGAATGATGCGAAAATAACCGGTTATGTAACGAGTGTGACTTGGGCTGGGAGTGCTAAACAGGCAGCCAGAACAGTCGTGTTTAGTGTTGCATACAGCCCGAATGATAAGAACGTCAAGACTCTTGGCATAAAATTAGGAGACAAAATTGTATTCTACCCAGGATATCCGGATGATAAAAAAACGAAATTTGTCGGAATTATTACCCAAAGAGAAAGAAAATCTGAAATGGGTGAGCTACAGTATACAGCAACTGACGGCATGATGCATCTCTTGCGATCTAGCGGCACATACCGTTTTGCAAACAAAACCCCTGAAAAAATCGCACAGATGGTCTGCAGAGACGTAAAAGTAAAGACCGGATCCATTGCAAAAACTAAGATGCCTATTGCGAAAATATTCTTTCAGGAACGCCCGTATTATGAAATTATCATGGCTGCATACACAAAAGCATACCGAAAAAACAAGAAAAAATACATCGCACAAATGAACGGAGATAAGCTGGAGGTCATACAGAAAGGGAAAGTTATCCCCAATTTCCACATACGGCAGGGGGAAAGAATTACAGAGTCCTCATATACAGAAGATTTAGACAGCATGGTAAATCGCGTATATATCTATGACTCAAACAATAATAAAATTGGAAGTGTGAGTAACTCAAACTGGATAAAGAAATACGGCATATTTCAAAATGCGATATCCGTAGATAGCGGAAACGGGAAAACAGAAGCTAAGGCAGAACTGCAAGGCATAAATAAAACCGCAAATTTGACTATGATTGGGGACTACAGATGTATTTCTGGATTAGGTGTGATTATAGAGGACTCCAGGACCGGACTGAAGGGGAAATTTTGGATAGAAAATGACAGCCATGAATGGAACGGTGGAGTTTATACGACAACTTTGGAACTTGCGTTCAAAAACGTGATGGATATTCAGGAGGAAGACGAGGAACAGATTGCGAATTCTGCAGGCGGCAGCAGTACAACGACCAGCAATGCACTGGATGATGTACTGAATCAGGCACGAGCATGGATCGGAATATCAGGAAGCACGAATGAAGCCACACAATACTACGGGTACAATGGAGTTGCATGGTGCTGCATCTTTCAATGGTCAATCTTCAATAAATCTGGACATGGAGACCTGTTTATGGGTGGAGGAAAGACTGCAAGCTGTTCTGAGGTGACACAATGGTACCAGGCAAGGGGAAAATTTGGAACAACGCCAAAAACTGGCGCACTGGTAGTGTACGGACCGGGTGGAGGAAGCCATATAGGCTTGGTGGAAAGTGTTTCCGGATCGGGAATCAACGATTATGTGTCTATTGAGGGAAATACAAGCGGCGCAACAGGCGGACTTGCAGCGCGAAAACAGTATGGAAACCGAAGAAGTGATGTATACGGATTTTGTTACATTGACTATCCTGTTACAACAATATCAGTTGGAAGCGGTGCGACTATATCTGGTACGTCCAAACCGGTACCAACGGGACTGCAACAATCCGGCATATGCCCATGGGATTATACGATTTATCCATATTGGTATAGCCGATGGAATGGTGATTCTATGCAAAGAAGGGTTGCAGATATATGGAATGCGAAAGGACGAGCAAGCGATCATGGCATAGCGACTATAGATGGTTATTATCTTGTTGCTGTGGGATCATACTTTGGCTCTTGTGGCGACCTTATAAGTTTCACACTGGAAGGTGGGATAAAACTGAATTGCCTTGTTGCGGATGAAAAGAATGCAGGAGACAGCAGCGGCAGTGTTTATGGACATTGGCAGGACTACCCTGCTTCTGGATGGTCAATCATAGAATGGGAGAGCATGGGCGGAAGCGATTACTCAAACTCGGGAGCACTATTAAATGTAAGTCAGTGGCAGGGAAAGAAAGTAACCGCAGCTATTAATGGAGGAAGATATCAAGGCCTATAAATACGTACGAACGGTTCGTAGAGCAAATGAGAAAAGCTGGAAAATTCCATAACGCTCCGGCACCTCAACTTGGAGTCATGATGGAGTCGGGAAAGGTAAGAATAGACACAATGACATTGAAAAAAGAAGATTATCTAATAGATTGCAATTTGCGCTTGGACCCGAACAAAAAAATATTCCTGCATACTTCAAAACCTGAATCGGCAGAATATATGACAGACTCCGACCATAATGTCACTATGGAAGAATATAGAAAAAACATCTTAAAAGAAGGAGATATCGTTCTTCTCTTGAAACTGCATAAACATGAGAAATACATTTTGATTGCAAAGGTGGTGGAAGCAGAATGATGTTTCCGTTTGAAGAAACTGAAGAAGAAACTCAGGAAGAAAATTTATATATTCCCCGGGAATATGGAATTGATTTTGAGACAGGACAACTTTCCGGAAAGATGGTCGAAGGATACGATGCGCTTCTTGTGTGGGCGTGGTTGGCGTTAAGAACACCACGCTATCGGTATTATATCTATTCAGAAGATTATGGACAGGAATACGAGAATCTTGTAGGAAAGAGTTATTCTGAAGAACTGACAGATTCCGAACTGGAGAGGATGACGGAAGAATGTCTGACAGAAAATCCGTATATAACCGGAATTGAGAATTTTTCATGCGTAAAGCAGGAAGAAAAGATTACGCTGACGTTCAGACTTATAACAGAACTCGGAGACGGGGAGGTGAACACAGATGTTTGAAGAAATGACTTATGAAACAATAATGCGCTCAATGATGGAAGATATGCCGGATGATATCGACACATCGGAAGGCAGCCTGATATTTAATGCATGTGCAAAACAGGCAGTAAGACTTGAGGAAGCTTATTTGATACTTTCAGGAATTGAGAAAAATATGTATGCGGACACTGCGGATTTGGAACACCTTATCAGGAATGGAAATGACAGGGGATGCTACATCAATCAAGCGACATATTCAGAAATTACCGCTCAATTTAACTGTGAAGTGCCGCTGGGGTCGAGGTGGAACCTTGATGAATATAACTACACTGTTTTTAACGTAATAAATGATGCGGAACATATATACAGACTTGGATGCGACGAACCAGGAGCAGAACCAAACCATATTACAGGAGAACTTGACCCTATTGAATATGTAGAAAATTTTGAGTGGGGTAGAAGTATCAAGTGTATTCTGGAAGGCACTGATCAGGAAGAAACAGAAAGCTATCGTGCAAGATTGCTGGCAACTTATAATTACCGAGGGTTCGCCGGAAACCGAGAATATTACAAAAGCCGTGTTAAAGAGCTGAGAGGTGTCTATGGATGCAAGTTGGAACGGGTTAAAACGCCATCTGACAGAATTGCGATAACTATCATTGGACAGGACTATAGAACACCACCACAAGATGTTATTACTGCAACACAGACGGCAGTAGATCCGGTCGTAAACAGTGGAGAAGGAGAAGGATTTGCGCCAATCGGACACAGGGTGTCCATTACTGGAGTAAAAGAAACAACCGTAAATATCACAACAACTATAACATGCGAATCCGGATACACTACAGAAGCTCTAACGAGCTATATTAATCAGGCTGTTGATGAATATCTACTTAGTCTTCGAAAAGAATGGGAAGAAAACGACACGATTATTGTACGTATTTTACAGATAGAAGCTGCGATTGTAAAAATTAAAGGAATAATAGATGTCACAGGAACACTGATCAATGGGACAGATGACAATCTACAGATAACAGATAAATCAGTCCCGGTAAAAGGGGAGATTACATGCACATAAAAGTGGAATATCCGGAAGCTGTAATAAATATCCGGGAAATAAAAGCGTGCATCGACGCAGGAGACACTATTGGCGAAATTCTTGAAAGACATTTGGAAGAAATAGATCAGGATATCACAATTAAGACATCTGCAGAGTCAGGCATACAGCACAGAGAAAAGATCCTTGGAATCCAGCCTCTTGATACGGCGAGCCTGGAAGACCGGAGACTGGAAGTCCTTTTGAGGTGGTGGCCAAGCCCTGTATACACAGAAACAACATTACGTCAAAAGCTGGATGCTACACTCGGAAAAGAAAATTATATACTAAAGATAGATCTGGACAAAAAACTGCTGTCATGTCAAATCGAAGTGACAAGAAAATATATGTCCAACAGCGTCAAGAACCTGTTTGAACAGATGGTACCACTTGACTATTTACTAGAAATAATTCTTAGATACAATCAATACAAAAAATATAAACCTTATACATATAAGCAACTAAAAGATAAGACATATTACCAGCTGCGGAATGAGGAGGTAACATTTGCAGAAAACAACTAATTATGGATTCCCAAAACCGGAGGATGATGATTTCTTCAACGTGAAAGATTTCGCAGACATGATGGACAAGGTCGATGAAACTCTTGCAAAAGTAGAAAATGCTGGAGGAATTTATGTCGGAGGGACAAACCTTTCGACGGAAGCTACGATTAACGATGAAGAAGCAGAATATCCTGTTCTGAGCAAAAATGCAAGCTCTATATCAGAAATAACGTTGTTCTCAAAAAGTCTTGCACTGAAAATAGGAACATATTCAGTTATGATTCGCATGAAGGTTTCAGATATATCGAAAACCGATTCTGTTATATCTGTAAAAATCAGAAAAGGATCATATACCGGAGAGATCATTAAAGAAATCCGCATTGCACCAAACATGTTTGATGCAAACAATAAATATAAGATTTTGGGAACTGTCGTAGACTTTGGGGAAGTAAAAAAAGGTACGAAAATGTACATCGAAGCGTCGATTTTAAAAACAACAATAATGGAAACAGTAACAATTGACTATATGCTCGTGAACCCGGCTTACACGTCAGTGTCAGCAGTATAGGAGAAGAATAAGGATCATAACAGCTGAATCTTTGAAACGGATCAAAGAAAAAGTAAAAAAAGTAATGATGAGCAGAACAGCAGAACAAATGGGAGGATCACTGAAGAAATATGCAACACAGGAGTATGATTTTGATTTCATGCCGCAGAATGGAAAACAGGTTTCAGATGAGCACATTCAAAAGATCATTGATCCACTTCTGGAAATCAATGATTTCCTGCCGGATAACAGCCTAAAAAAAGAAAGAACTGCTCTTGAAATGACATTGGAAAAAGCAGAAAATTTCGCAGACAAAATGCTAAACATACAGAAAGATGCAAAGGTATCGGGGTGCAGGGGAAATTGCACAGGTCTATGCGAACTAGCCTGTGCATCTGCCTGTACGGGGTGCACTTCGTGCTCTGGAAACTGCAGCACTACATGTGGAAAACAGTGCTCAGATGGCTGTTCAGGCGGCTGTGGCGGTTGCACAGGTGGTTGCTCGAGCGGCTGTACACATACATGCGGTGCAGGATGCACTACATCAATAAAAGCTTAAAAGGAGGAATGCGAAAGGGCTTGCACATCTAGTTGCGGAACTCAGTGCGCGACAAGTTGTCAAAATACGACGAAAGGAAATTGCGGAAGCTCATGCGGAACCGCATGTTCGACTAGCTGCAAAACCGGATGCAGTGGGAATTGCGACAGGCAATGCAATAGAGCATGTGAGGATGAATGTACTGGTTGTCAGGCAGAATGCAGAGACGATTGCACAGCTGGCTGCAAAACGGATTGCTTCCAGACCTGCACGACAAATTGTGCGCAGACTTGCGCAGACTGCACAAACGAATGTGGAGGCACTTGCTTTGCAACATGTGCAGATGACTGTTCGGGCGGCTGCAAAAATGGTTGCACTGGATGCGGCTACAGCTGTTCATACGATTGTTCGGGATGCTCCGGAACATGTTCAGGGTACTGTACCGGATGCGACAACAGATGCACAGCATCATGTTCGACATCATGCACCGGATGCTCTGGTTGCAGTTCGTGCGGAAGTTCATGCGGATCCGAATGCATATCTTCATGCATGGGAGGATGCACAGAATCATGCTCAAATAGCTGTTCTACGATTTGCGGAGGATGCAGTACTTCATGCTCGTCAAATTGTTCTACTAATTGCGGAAATACATGCAAAGATACATGCTATGGACAAGTTTCATCTACAGTAAAATGACCGACTCGGTCATTAAAAAACAGGAGGAAGAAAAATGAAGTTAGTTTTAAAAAATAAGCAGGAAATAGAAATAGCAGGAATGAACAATTCATTCTCGTTTGAAAAATTTAAGGATGGAAAAGGAAATGAATTAAGCTATAACAGTCTCATCACCATGTACGTAGGAGAAAACGAAACATTTGAATCGGTTAAGAAAAAATTATCAGACGGAAACGATTCAGAATTCACATTAAGCGTTGGAAAAACAAAAAGGGACTTCCCAGGATGGAAAGTAGACGTAATCACAGAGGATCTGTCAGACAGAGGAAGCGTGATCACAATAAAACTTGGAACAATCTAAGGAAGGGGAAAACTATGAGAAAGATAATTGTAGAAATCGAAAGAGAAAAAGCAGAATACATTGAAAGATTGAACTTTGAGCTGGGATTTGCAAAAGACGTTATCCAGAGAATTATTGAATCACATCCGAATGATCCGGATATTATTAATTCTGATGCATTCAAAGCATATCAAAAAAAAGGAGCAGAACTGGAAGCGGAGTACAAACTGGCAGTTCAGGAAATTGAAAAGTTGTATATACCGGAAACAATAAAAAAGCACAAATATAATTGGATGCTTCCAAACAATTCGACGAAACTTGAGATCAACATAATGTGCAATTGCGAAATTGAAGGTATTGAAAATGAAAAGAACTGAGCAGTACACGGAGCAATTAAGCAGATTATATCCGGAACTTCATCGAGCAGATGAAAAAGAAAGAATCTTAACACAAACAGTCACCTTCCAGGTGACGGATGACTGCAATCTGGCGTGTACATATTGCTATCAGATCAAAAAAGGAAAACGCAAAATGAGCCTTGAAACGGCTGAGAAAATGATAGATCTACTATTAACCGGAGAAAAAGGGATGAAAGAATATATCAACCCCCATAAATCTCCGGGATTGATCATTGACTTCATTGGCGGTGAACCATTATTGGAAGCAAAATTAATAGACCAGATATGCTCATATGCAATTGGCAGAATGATAGAACTTAATCATCCGTGGCTTGATAAGACGATGTTCTCTGTATGTTCAAACGGAACATTATATCATGATCCAGAGGTCATGAAAGTGCTTGATAAATGGAAGAACAGATTGTCTTTCTCGGTCACAGTTGACGGGAATCAAGAACTGCATGATTCTTGCCGCATATTCCCAGATGGAAGCCCTTCGTATGACTTGGCAGTATCCGCGGCAAAAGATTGGATGGACAAAGGGAATTACATGGGTTCGAAGATCACCATTGCACCGGCTAATGTAATGCATACATACGATGCGATTATTCATATGTTCGAGCTGGGCTACAATGAAATCAACGCGAACTGTGTATACGAGGACGGATGGAAGCCAATTCATGCAACCGTTTTATATAATGAGATGAAGCGTCTCGCGGATTACATTCTGGAAAATAATATGGATTTCGAAAATGATTATTATTGTTCGCTATTTGAAGAGGAGTTCTTCCATCCGAAGCTCTCGTCGGATCTGGAGAACTGGTGCGGTGGCAATGGAGTGATGTTGGCCGTAGATCCGGCAGGCATTATATATCCGTGTTTGCGCTACATGGAAAGCTCTCTGGCGGGGCAGCAGGAACCATATAGTATAGGAGATGTGGATACAGGAATCTGCCAGACGGAATGCGACAGATGCCGCGTAGAATGCTTGAAGAAAATTGACAGGAGAACACAGAGCACAGACGAGTGCTTTAACTGTCCTGTCGCAGAAGGCTGTAGTTGGTGTACTGCATACAACTATCAGGTGTTCGGTACACCGGACGCCAGGGCAACATATATTTGCATTATGCACAAAGCAAGAGCACTGGCGAATGCTTACTTCTGGAACAGATATTACAGAAAAAATAAAATCAATAAAAGAATGAAACTATACATCCCGAAAGAATGGGCGTTGGATATTATCACGGAAAAAGAATGGAATTTGCTAAAGAGGGAGGCAGAAGAGGAATAATATAATCACTGCTGTTTTTTCGAAAACAGAAACAAATATTCGGGCCGAAACAGCGTGGCAGTATGATTACGGACAGATTCTTCGGATTCAGGGCTTAAATCTTCCAAGGGCAGTAGAAATGCATTTCTCGCTGGAAGAAACAGGTGGAACATCTGTAACAAGAATAGGAACAACGAAAGATTCTGTAACAGATGTGACAATTCCGGATTCCATGCTGGAAAACGAAGAAATCGACCAAAATTACAAAATATACGCATTTATATACCTGAGTGAAAACACAGCTGGAAATACAGAACATAAAATAACCATACCGGTTAAAGCAAGACCAAAACCTGAGGTTCCTGGAACACCAGAAGAACCGGAACTCTTCCGGAAAGCAGTTGAAGCCGTGAATGAAGCAGCTGGAAGAGCAGAAAAAGCCCAGGAGCAGGCTGAAGCATGGACGCATGGACATGAGAAACATCCAGAATGTGATACAGATAATGCAAAATATTACGCTAAACAGGCAAAGAAAGAGGTCACATCTATTTCGGGCAGAGTGGAAAATGGAAAGAAAGACATTGATAGTTACATCCGCCAGAAAAAAGCTGATCTGAAAGGAGAAACAGGAAATGTCTTTTTTGCTGCATTTAGAGTTGTGACAGGCAAATTAAAACTGTATTCAGATCCAGCAGTTGATAAGGTTCGGTTCCGAAGAACCGGATCACGTCTGAAGTACAGACTGAAAATGTGACAGGAGGATAAAATGAATACAGAAAATAACTACATAGAAACCGATTTGGGGAATGTTGCCTTAAATCCGAGAGGAGAATATGATTCTTCAGCTGCCTACGAATATCTTGATGCAGTTTCATATCAGGGCGGCTCATACTTCTGCCTGGCAGAGCTGGAGACAACAATCACAGGAATCGCTCCTGATCCGGGTCATAATTCAGAACATTGGCAGATGATAGCCCTTCCAGGAGATATGACACCGGAATATATCGCAGCCCATGATGATGTGATTAATAAAGCCAAACAGGTTGAAACATCCAGAGCAGTAGTAGAGCAGTCCCAGCAGGAAATAGAATCAGCTCACACGGATATACAGCAGTTACATTCCAACACTGTGCAAGCAGCGCAGGAAGCTGAGAATAGCAGAGACAGTGCCGCAGGCTACACCCAGAGCGCAGAGCAGTCCAGAAAGGCAGCGTCAGAGTCTGAACAGAATATCAATGCACAGATTGCCGGATTTGATGAAAAAGTGACCGAATCGGTCACTTTGGCTCAGGAAGAAATTGATAAGACAAGGAAACAGGCGATACAGACTATAATCAGTCAGCAGGAGACATCCGTAAAGAAAGTAAAGAGCCAGACAGAAGATTATATTGCACTGAAAGAATCAGAAGCACAGCAAGGAATTACAGAACATACCAATCAGGAGATTGGAAGATTTGATGTAAACATAAAGACAGCGAAAGATAATCTGAACAAGACAATTGCGGATGCAACTGCAAAGGATACGACACTCAAAAAAACGATTTCGGACGCGGCAAATTTAAGCACAGAAATTGGAAAATCCTTAGAAGCTGTCAAAACTGCCACGACTACAGCTGAAACAGCGGCAACAAATGCAAATACCGCCGCAAAAGCTGCTAAAGACCAGGCGGCTGCCGCCAAGTCCGCAACAGATGCACTGATTGCTCAGACACAACATATAACTTTGGCAATAAATAGTGAAGACGGCGGACTTGATATCGTCTATACAGAATGATGAGGAAAATATGAAAGCTGCAGAAGTAAATATCATTTTCACGTCTGATGGACCAATCAGACCATATCAACCCAAATATGAGTCAACACGCATATGGGTAAAAAAAGACGGGCATTTATATGCATATATTCCTAAGTCATTACAAAACTATATGCACCTGGAACTTGACGATAACGGAAGACTGATTTGCATAAGTAGAGACAAGGCAAGCTTCAGGATGAAAAATGGAAGGTTGGAGGTGATGGCGTGATTTGGGAAGACTTAGGTGCAGTAAGCGCATATGCAATCGCACTAGAAAAAGGATACCTCGGAACAAAGGAAAACTTTGCTCAGATGCTTATCAATGCGGCGACTCTTCCAGATGTTGATAAAATTGTACAGTCAGCGCAGAAAGCCACGGAGGAATCCAAGAATCAGACAAAAGAAGCACAAATATTAACAGAAACTATTAAAAAGCAGACGAATCATATAAGTTTTTCCATAAACAGTGAGGATGGAGGACTTGATATTGTCTATACAGAATAACTAGAGATTATAAATAAAGGAGGAACAGAAATGGCAACAGGAGACCAGACACTCATTAATTTCCCACGCGAAAGCACTATGAAAGAAATTTCACAGGCATTGCAGACAATGGCATTTACACAGGCAGCAAACCTGGAAAACATATCAACGTGGGACCAGATCAACGGACTTTCCAGAAATGGGTACGCTCAGAAAATTTTTGATTTCGGAGACCAGATTCTTGAGAAATGGACAGATACTGCCGCCGGCCAGGAATATGATTTCCCGTGGCAGGTTACACATTTTGAAAATGTAGAACTGGAGGACGGAGAAGTCATTCCAGGAACATTCCTGGAAGCGCATTACACAACCCCATTTGGATTACAGTTTAGCAACCGTGCATTCTTGCGTTGTCCGGATGGACTGGCAGCAGGAACTTATCACCTCAAATTAGAAAAGGATTGGGGAAATAATGCAAAAGCAGACACATACTGGCAGTTTACTTTGACCAAGGCCGTACCTGCAGGCGGATCAGTATATGGATTCACACAGATGCCGGACGTTACGCCGAGCAACTGGAAAGCAACCTCTTATGCTGCAGACGGGATCACCACAATTGAAACCGTGGCAGTTACATCCGGATCAGACGGAACAGATCTGGGAACCATGCAGCACACAACCAGAAACGGAAATCTTAACAGTATGCAGGAATCAGCATACGGATGGAATCGCTGGAAATACTCAGCGGCCCGTCAGTGGCTCAATTCAACACAACCAAAGGGCAAATGGTGGACAAAACAGGACGACTGGGATATTGCGCCGAGCCAGTTAGCCACAAAAGACGGTTTCCTCTGCGGAATGCCTGCGGATATGCTGGCAGCATTAAAGACGGTCAAAGTAACTACACTTGCGAACACGGTCAATGATGGCGGCGTGACAGATATCACATACGACAGAGTGTTCCTTGCATCCATGTCTCAGATGAATGTCAACATGAGCAAAGAGGAGGGAACAGTTCACGAATACTGGCAGCGGAGAACAAATTCCAAAACACCAATTGAACCATGGAAAACCTATCCGATTATGATTAGATATTCAGCTGCGAACCACACATCACCTCAGAGTGTGTTTTCTCGTTCAGCTGACCGTGGCCACGCTAACGGCGTCATGAATGTGAACACCAGCGGCGGCGTCTACGGCACGTACGCATGGTCCTCGAATGTGTATGCCCCGCTTGTCGTCGTATAATCAGCAATCAAATAATCCCTGCACCCACGGATGCAGGGATAGAAAGGAAAAGAAATGGCAGTTAAAGCAGGTGAGAGAAATGTACCGGACACACCGCAGAATAGACAGTTAAATGCAGTATGGTACGCAAGAGAGCTGGCAGTCTACACGATTCAGATCTGCAAGAATAAAAAGGTATTTCTTCCGGAATATCAATCTGCGCTCACGGACGATATCATCCGGACAGCGAAAGACATTTATATAAATGCCTGGACCGCAAACAATATCCGGGTAACAGAAAAGAATAAGAAAGAGCTATGGGCCTGGAGAAGCAAACTGCAGCGTCAGGCGATTCTGGATTGTAACAACTTACTTGCACTGATCGGGCTTGCGCACCCTCTCTTTCACCTGAAAGGCAAAAGGATAGAATACTGGTCAGAACAGACGCTCAAAGTTAGGAACTACATCAAGAAATGGAGAGAGTCTGATGTAGACCGGTACTCATAAAAAATATGGGACGTAGGCTATCACCTCAGAATGTGTTTTCTCGTTCGGCTAACCGCGGCAACGCTAACAACGTCATGAATGTGAACACATCCGGCAACGTCAACAACACGAACGCATGGAACTCGAATGTGTATGCCCCGATTGTCTTCCTAAAAGCATTATAGTTATTGCATAGCAATGATCGCCTTGAAGATATAGACAAGGAGCCGAAATCCCTGGCATAAGCCTAAACAATACCGCGGATAATCGAAAGAGACAGTGCGTGACTTACATAAGCCTGCCAGCACTGAGAAACTGCGGAAGCACAAAAGATGAAAGACCATATAACAAGCTATGATAGTTTATACGAATCAATGCTGAAATGTAAGAATGGAGTAACATGGAAACCATCAGTTAAGTCGTTTTTGTTAAATGGAGAAGAAAATATACTCCGGATGAAACATCAGCATCAGGACGGGACATGGAAGAATGGAAAACCTAAAACGGTATTGATAACATATCCGAAACGCCGGGAAGCTCTCAGCATTCCGTTTAAGGATCGGGTATATCAAAGGAGCATTAATGATAATTCTCTTTATCCTCAAATGACAAAGGGATTTACTTATTCAAATTGCGCCTGCCAGACAGGAAAGGGAACAGACTTTGCAAGAACACTGGTTAAAAAATATCTATGGAATTATTACTGCAGATACGGCACAAAAGGATGGATAGTTCAGGTTGACATACATGGATACTACCTAAACATGCGGCACAGTGATGTAGAAAGGCAAATAAGGAATCTGACGGATAAGGATACAACAGAAATGTCGTGTGGAGTTTTACGAGACCAGTACGCAGGAGAAACCGGATACAATCCAGGATCTCAAATGGTACAGATTGCCGGTATTTCGCTTCTGAATCCATTAGATCATTACATCAAAGAACAGTTGCATGTAAAATACAATATCAGATACATGGATGATTTCTGGATTCTTGTTAAAACAAGAAAACAGGCCGAGAGAGTTTTTGGTGAGATAATGAAGCAATTGCAGATATACGGGCTGGAAGCAAATGGAAAGAAATCACACATAACACCGCTTGAAAAAGGATTTACATTTTTGGGATTCGACTATCGGCTGACAGAAACAGGAAGGATAATCATGACGCTTAACTCAGATAGTGTAAAGCATGAAAGAAAAACTCTTGTGAGGATGGTTCATAAATCACAGAGAGGAGAACTTGAACCGGAAAAAGTAGATGAACATCACAATTCCTGGGAAAATAATGCTGATAAAGGAAATTCGTATAAAGTAAAACAAAGGACTCAGAAATATTTAAAACAGTTAAGAAAGGGCGAAGAACATGGAAGTAAGAAAAATGACTCAGACACCTGCGGAAGCGGCAGAGGACGAGAACCTCAGAGCAACCGTAGAAAAGCAGAAAAAAATCATTGAAAACCAGAACGTAACAATTCAGTATCTGGCAGCAATGACAGACGTTTATATTCCAGAAGAAACAGAGGAGGAAGAAGAAGATGTACAGAATTTTATTGAAAATGAAGAAAATGTATAACCACGAAAATTGGCTGAAAATGGTAGAACAGGCAAAGGAACGTGGAAAACTTACAGATAAAGAATATCAGGAACTCATTTCTTTACCAGAGGAGAATAAATGACAAAATTACAGATCATAAGCAAACTCTGGTCCATCATCTTCGACTTGATTCTGATCATAAAAGGCGAGAGTGATAAAAGTCTTGAAGATATTGAAAAGGATATAGATATCGCAGAATACAACTGCCGCCGATATGCAGATACCGAAGATGATGAACTGCCAGAGAATATAAGAGCAGAGCCACTGAAAGACATATTACCGTTTTAAAATTGCGACGGCGCAAATCGGAGAAAGAGTGATATAATTAACTAAAGAATGTTTTTAGTTAATTTAATTAGGTAACAAAAATTCTAATCCAAAAAATAATTGACACATATAGCTCGCTGTGTTATATGTTGTAACATATGAAACGGAGGTGTTACAAATGGCAAAAGTAAAAGATACAGGATATAGAATGATTATAGAAAATCATGGTGGAAGATGGATGTTTGTCAATGACGATATTTATAGTTTTATGAAATGTTCAAATTGTAAAGAGCAGATTTTAATTAAAGATGCTGAAGGATATTGCCCTAATTGCGGAGTAAAATTAGAGGGTGTGGGAGATTAATAAAGAAGCGATTGAAAGAATCATTCGATTGATAGGGGAACGTGCCGAACTGGATAGACCATTGACACCACATCTATTTCGACATACCCTTGCTACACATCTTCTGCAGAGAGGTAAAAAGATTTTGGGGCATGTCAATATAAATACAACAACAATATACGCCAAAGTAGCGGATGAGGATGTGAAAGCATCACACATGAAATATGCGATTTAAAAAGCAGAGAGGACAGAAATGTCCTCTTTTTGTTTAGGAGAAATTTATGAGAAAAATCAGAGCGGAGCCGAGAGGCTTCTTTTATTTTATCCAAAATTGCGCCGGCGCAAACCGGAGAAAGAGTGAAACAGTGAAAGAAATACTCATGCAGACATATACTATTGTATTACCGGTTCTTTTAGGGTATATCGTCTGGATCTTGAAGAACCAGAAAAAGGACCGGGATGCAAACAGCAAGGGAACCATGCTCCTGCTCCGTACTCAACTGATCGAGTACCATGCAAAGTACATGAAACTGGGAGATATCCCTTCCTACGCATATCAGAACTTCTGCGAGATGTATGATGCATATCATGCGTTGGGTGGAAATGGCATGGTAACAAAAATGAAACAGGAAATCGAAGAATTGCATATTAAAAGAAAAGGGGAATGATTATGGATGTAAAAGTAATGATGCAGTATGTAACTTATGGTCTGGCACTGATCGGAGGGCTTGCTTTCATAGTATCAATCATTGTGCAGGTGATTAAGGAGCTTCCGGGATTGAAAAACATTCCGACCAGCATTGTAGCTCTTGCAACGTCCCTGGTACTGTGTCCGGTGGCATTGTCTGTATTGTGTACATATTATAAAACGGTGATCACATGGTATTATGTGTTCGCATCATTCCTGGCCGCTTTTGTAGTATATCTGGTAGCAACTGGCGGCTGGGAGAAGGTAAAAGAGATCTGGGACAGAACAAAGTATAAGGATTCAGGGGATGAGTGATCATCCCTTTTTCTCTATGAAAGGAGACTGACATGGAAATAAGAGGAATAGACGTTTCTGCATGGCAGGGAAACATAAATTGGGATACCGTGGCCAACTACGGCATGGATTTTGTAATCCTCCGGATCACAGAAGCCGGAAACGTGATTGATAACTGCTTTGAGAAAAATTACTCCGGATGTCAGAAGCATAACATTCCAACCGGAGCATATAAATACAGTTATGCCATGACAGTTGCGGAGATACAGAGCGAAGCCAGAAAAGTAGTGGAAGTTTTGAACGGGCGAAAACTGCAGTATCCGGTCTGGCTGGATCTGGAATGGAATAATCA
>OLNS01000363.1_pt1 | contig 42519 bp, 40 predicted proteins | sample 1673031 | NCBI WGS metagenome assembly OLNS01 (sample SAMEA3136748, study PRJEB25190) | human gut metagenome | biome: human gut; feature: human-associated habitat; material: faeces | place: Austria | collected 2013
CGGACACCGAGGATAAGCCCCAGGGCTGCAAGTGGTTCGGGCAGACCATCTGCCCGCGCGAGCTGCACATCAAGGACGGTCGCATTGTTCAGGCCCCGGTGCGGGAGCTGGATGCCGTCCACGGCAAGCGCACTTTCCACGAAAATGTGACGGTGCAAAGCGAAACAACGCTGGAGGGCATCAAGGGCCGTGTGGCCGATTTGACCGTCACGGTGCAGCCCGGCGAGTACCGTTCCTTTACCCTGAAGCTGGCCGCCGATGCAGACCATCACACCAGCCTGACCTACGATCCCTACACCTCCGAGCTGACGCTGGACCGCAGCTATGCCGGTTCCCGTGCCGACATCGTGCACCGCCGCAGCTGCAAGGTACGCAGCCAGAACGGTGCGCTCAAGCTCCGCATCCTGCTGGATAAAAACAGCATCGAAGTTTTCGCCAACGATGGCGAGCAGACCATGACCGCATGGATCTACACCCCCCAGTCTGCCGACGGCATCACCTTTGCTGCCGATGGCAAAGCAACTGTTACGGTGGAACAGTTTGAGCTGAATCTGTGACCTGATATTCCCATCATTTCTCCTTCATTGAATACAGCCCCGCTTTGGCTTCTCCTTCGCCAAGGTGGGGCTGTGTTTGTTATGTCATTGATCTTCCAGCCTGCCGTGGTCGCAATCAAGCGAGAGATAATGCTCAATCTCGCCGCTCAACACAAGCTGGGTGTACTCCAAGGGCTTGTTGTAGAGCAGCCAGTCCAACTTTGCCCGCTGTGCTGGGGTATATTTGAAAAATACGGCTGGGAGCCATGGGTTAGAAGATTAAGAGAAATGCCGTTCCAAAAGCAACTGGAACGGCATTTCTTATCTTTCGATATTCGGCATCTTCTGTCCCCGCAGCTCCTGTCGGATGGCACGGAACTGCTCCGGCACGTCCGCATCGGTCATCGCACCGGGGACATCCACTGTCCCAGCGGCTTTGGCGGCTTCATAGAACCAGCATTTATACTCCACGGTCTCCAGCGTATGCTGTAACTGCTGGATCTGCTGGGTGAGCACCTCCCGCTGATGCCGGAACATTTCCAGCCGGGTGTCAATGGTGTCGTCTCCCTGCATGGAAAGCTCAATATACTGCCGGATATCCTTGATGGACATTCCGGCTTTTTTCATACAGCGGATGACCTGCAGCCACTCGAAGTCGTTTTCCCGGAACATCCGAATGCCGCCGGAGGAACGCTCCACAAAGGGAAGTAACCCTTCTTTGTCGTAGTAGCGCAGGGTGGAGGCAGGTACGCCCAGCTTTTGTGCCATTTCACCTACGGTATAGATCATCTGAAACCTCCGTTTTTTCAAAAAGCCCTTGACTTAAAGTGTGCTTTAAGTTGTATGATAAAATCAAACTTTATCAACATCATAATGCGGATGCACTCCGCTGTCAAGGAGGTTCCTATGAGCAAGAAGGTATTGATTTTGTCTGGCAGTCCCCGGAAGGGTGGTAACTCTGATATTCTATGCGATGAATTTCTGCGTGGAGCGCAGGATGCCGGGCACAAAGCAGAAAAGATCCGGGTCGCTGAGAAAAAGGTGGCTCCCTGTTCCGGCTGCTACTACTGCAGCACCCACGGCGGAGCCTGCGTCCACAAGGATGATATGGCAGACATCCTGCAAAAGATGATCGATGCCGATGTCATTGTGCTGGCAAGCCCGGTATACTTCTACTCCATCAGTGCCCAGTTGAAGGCAGTGATCGACCGTACCGTGGCACGGTGGCTTGAGGTCAAAGACAAGGAATTCTACTACATCACCACCATGGCAGACGAGGAAAAATCCTCTGCGGACACTACGCTGGCCTGCTTCCGGGGCTATGCAGACTGCGTGGAAGGAGCTGTGGAAAAGGGAGCCCTTGTAGCAGGTGGCGTTTATGAGCCGGGTGCAGTGTGCGGTACGCCTGCCATGGCACAGGCTTACGAGATGGGGAGGAACGTATAATGGCAGTGAAACAGACAGCAGGGCGGGATGCTCTGGGCGAATTTGCACCAAAATTTGCAGAACTTAACGATGAGGTACTATTCGGGCAGGTGTGGAGCCGAGAGGATAAACTCTCCCTCCGGGACCGCAGCCTTGTGACGGTGGTGGCACTGATGGCGCAGGGACTGACGGACTCCTCGTTTCGGTATCACCTGACGGCAGCGAAAAACAACGGTATTACCCGGACTGAGATTGCAGAGATCCTGACCCATGCGGCGTTTTATGTAGGTTGGCCCAAGGCGTGGGCGGCTTTCCGCATGGCCAAGGAAGTCTGGGCAGAGGACGCTGCAGAGGATGCCAAGGCAAAGCACCAGAGTGAAATGGTGTTCCCCATCGGTGCATCCAACGACGGTTTTGCACAATATTTCAGCGGAAAAAGCTATCTGGCACCCTTGTCCACCGCACAGGTTGGCATTTACAACGTCACCTTTGAGCCGGGCTGCCGGAACAACTGGCACATCCACCATGCCGCAAAGGGCGGCGGGCAGATCCTTGTCTGCGTGGCAGGCCGGGGCTACTATCAGGAATGGGGCAAAGCTCCGCTGGAGCTGCATCCGGGCGATGTGGTGAACATTCCCCCGGAGGTCAAGCACTGGCACGGTGCTGCACCCGATTGCTGGTTCTCTCATCTGGCAGTGGAAGTGCCCGGTGAGGGCACCTCTAACGAGTGGTGCGAGCCGGTGCCGGAAGAAACCTATAAGGAGTTACGGTGATAAACACAGGATCATCTCAGCAGGGAGGCTTTTATATGAACTATATCACATTGAATAACGGCGTAAAAATGCCCCAGCTTGGCTATGGGGTCTATCAGGTCTCACAGGAGGAATGCGAGCGCTGTGTACTAGATGCTTTGCAGGTGGGCTACCGCTCCATCGACACGGCACAATCCTACTTCAACGAAGAGCAGGTGGGCACAGCAATCGAAAAATCCCGTGTGGATCGCAAAGATATTTTTCTGACCACCAAGGTCTGGGTCGAGCATTACGGTTATGAGGAGGCCAAGGCATCTGTGCTGGAATCCCTGCGTAAGCTGCGAACGGATTATCTAGACCTTTGTTTGTTGCACCAGCCGTTTGCTGATTACTACGGCGCATGGCACGCCTTGGAGGAGCTATATGAGGCAGGCAAGATTCGGGCCATTGGCGTGTCCAATTTTTATCCTGACCGCCTCGTTGATCTGTGCAGCTTTGCTCGGATCAAACCCATGGTGAATCAGGTAGAGGTGCATCCGCTGCACCAGCAGGGCAAGGCAAAGGAATGGATGGAAAAGTACGGCGTTCAGATGGAGGCATGGGCTCCCTTTGGCGAAGGTCGGAGTCAGATGTTCACAAACCCTGTGCTGGCGGAAATCGGCGCAAAATACGGCAAAACCGTGGCACAGGTCATTCTCCGCTGGCATTTGCAGCGGGGCGTGGTGGTCATCCCAAAATCCACCCACAGGGAGCGGATGCATCTCCTCACAAAGTCGAGGGCGATTACACCTACGAGATCACCACGGACGGCAATGTCCGCATCCTTGCTTACGGTGGCAGCGAGGCTGACGTGGTCGTGCCCGCAACGCTGGGTGGCCGGGACGTCACGGAGATCGGCAACTCTGCAAGACCTGTTTTTGATGCAAATGCGGCCATCCGCAGCATCACGTTCCCGGACACTCTCAAAGAGATGAGCGGCCTCCCGCTGTTCTATGGATGCGAAAACCTTGAGACCATTACCATCCCGGCCAGTGTGACCGGAATGCATTTCCACTCGGCGGCGGATTGCTTTATTTTCAACTGCCCCAACCTGAAGACCATCATTTTCAAAGGTACCCGCGCCCAGTGGGAAGCCATTGAAAAAGAGTCTGTGAATCTGGACGGCATCACGGTGCGGTGCAGCGATGACAACGTTGATCCTGTGCAGCCTGACCCGGACCAGCCGGAACAGCCTGACCCGGGCGACCCCGACGACAAAGACGTCTTCCTCCAGTTTGAGGACTGCTCTGTGGACGTCGAGAAACCGGACGGCACCACCCTGCACTTTGATGCTCTTACCGGTGTCATACAAAGTCAGCGGCTGCCAAAGGGCGCAAAGGTGACGATCACGCTGGATGAAAAGGCCATCCCGGAGGGGATGAAGTTCTCCTGCTGGGTGTTTGATGATCCCCGCCCGGAAGACCTGATGGAAGACGGCACCACTGCCACCTTTACCATGCAGGAGGACATTGGCGTTCTGGCCAAGTTCTCCACGCTGGAAGAGGATGATTCCAGTGCCGACTTCGGCACCATCGCGGCTGCAACCGCTGTCGTGGGCGTCGTGGGTGCCACGGCCTACCTCGTGGGCACCGAGGTGGCCCTGAACCAGCTGCTGCCGGCAGGCACCTCCGTGCCGCAGGACCGCGCCCAGCTGGCCCTCCTGCTCTGGAACACTGCAGGCCGCCCGGAGCCTGCCGCACTGCCCGCCTTTGCGGACGTGACAGACCCCGACACGGCCAAAGCGGCCCAGTGGTGCATGGAAGCAGGCTTCTTCCAGCCTCGTGAGGACGGCAATTTCAAGCCCGGCAAGCATGTTTCCCGCTGGAAAGTGCTCCGCACCTATCCGCGAATCGTAAAATAACCTCTCAGGCACCGAGCGCAAGCGAGGATGACGGACAGGTTGAAGAAAGGCAGAGCCTCTGTGCACCACGCGCGGGGGCTCCGCCTTTTTCATGTGAAACAAACTTTTGCCTAAAAACAAGCTTGAATACAACAAACCACCCTGCAAGCAGCCCTGAATTGACAGCTGAATAGTGATTTTTTGCGTCAACGGACCGGTTTGATGCAGTTTTTAATTGCCAATGGGGAAAGCACGGAAAATTTGCTTGACAAGAAATAAACTTTTGTAATAAAATAAGAATGAAATTCTATTTGAAAAGGAACCGGAGGCAGTTCACGCAATGGGAGCTGTGCCGGGTCTTCTTTTTTCTGGGATAAAAACCCCAAACAACAGGAAAAAGGCGGAAACTATGGCAGAAAATTTGCAGGAATATTATAAGCGGATGGCGGAGGCCATTGACACCCAGCTGGAGCAGAAAGGGAAAGCCGCGCTGTTCTATCCCGTTGGAAGTGGCAGCGGGCGGATCGTCTGGGCGTGGATCAACGCTCACCCGGACGCGGCCGTGATCTGGGTGGTGCCCGGGGAGACCCGGCGCGGGATGCGGCTGGAAGAAGCCAAACGGATCGGCCAGGAGATCCCGCCCCGGGTGCAGCTGATCCACTGTGAGGACAATACACCGCAGCGCTGGCTGGAGCTGGCCAAGATCCGCCCGGCCTGCATCATCCTGGATGGCTCGCGGGAGTTTACAGCGTTTCCGTGTGGAGAGCGTGTCCGCTGGCTGCAGCGGTTCAGCCCGCAGGCGAAGCTGCTGGGCCTCATCGACACCGACCAGCCTGTCAGCTGCGGCCTGGCGGAAGCCATGTTTCAGGGGGCGGGCGCGTTCTCCATTTCGCTGACGGAAGCGCTGGCCCGGGGCCTTGTCACACCGCCTGCCGCGGATACCGTGCTCCTCTGGCCCGCCGAGACGGCGCTGGAAGAATTCCGCATCCAGATGAAGCAGTGGAACGCCGCGGGCGTCCCGGGCGTGGGCGAAAAAGTTTTCACCAATCTTCGCCACGCGGTGGAAAAATGCGGCCCGGCGCTGCCCCGGCTGCGGGAGGCTCTGCCCAAGGGCAAGCAGCTGGTCCTGTGTGAGGACGCCGCTGCCATGCGGCGGGTGACAGAAAATCTGGAAGCCCTCTTCGGCCCGGACACAGAAGCCACCATCCTGAAAGACGGCTGGGATCAGGAGATGGCCGTGCGGTTTGTGGCTTCCCCGGCGGGCTGGCGCGGCTGGCCGGAATGGCGGGTGCCGTGCTGGTCCGCTCCACCGGGCTGGAACAGAACCACCGCCGGATGCTGGCCCGGGCACTGGCGCTCTGCGGGGGCTCTGCCCCGCTGGTGGAGCTCAACGTCTCGTTTGCGGGTCTGCGCAATGCAGAGGATCTGGTGCAGGGGACGGAACAGGCCGGCGGCACCGCGTTCCCGCTGGAGGAGCCGTACCAGGCCTGCATCCGTCCGGCCCGCCAACTGCAGCGCCAACTGGACGCTCAGTGGGAGCAGGCCTTTGCAGCCGCCAAAGAGGCCGCCGCAAAAGGGGATATCAATGAGCTGCCCCGCGGCTTTACCACGGAAGCCGGCTTTGGGCTGGGCCGCTGGCTGGAGCTGCAGCGACAGATCCAGGCCGGGGAAAAGCCCGGCCGCCTGACCGCCGAGCAGGCCGCCCGGCTGGAAAAGCTGGGCATCGCCTGGAAACAGCGGATGGAGCAGGCTTGGGAGCGGGGCTATGCCGCAGCCCGGGAGTACCGCGGAGAATACGGGAACCTGATGGTGCCGGTCCGCTACCGGGATAAAAACGGCTTTGCCCTGGGCGAGTGGATCGTTTACAACCGTCAGCGGTTCCTCGGCAACAATCTGTCCACCGACCGTGCCGAGCGGCTGGAAGCACTGGGCATGGTGTGGGACACCGTGCAGGACATCTGGGAGCAGAGCTACTGCGCGGCTGTCCAGTATTGGCTCGACCACGGCACGCTGGAAGTGCCGGTCAAGTACACCACCCCGGAGGGCGTGGCTCTGGGCGTCTGGCTGGGCAGCCAGCGGGCCGCCTACAAGGCGGGCACCATCAAGCCGGTGCAGAAAGCCTGGCTGGAGGCGCTGGACGTGGACTGGACCAACCGCAACGACCGCAAGTGGCAGGCCGCTTATGATGCCGCCGCGCGGTATTATCAGGCCCATGGCGACCTGAACGTCCCCTCGGAGTACATCGACCCGGACGGCGTGCTGCTGGGCAAGTGGGTCAGCCGCCAGCGTTACGCCTGGCAGAACCCGGACCGCAGCAGCGCGCGCCTTACCCCGGAGCGCAAGGCCCTGCTGGACCAGCTGGGCATGGTGTGGCAGAAGCCGGATTCCTGGCAGCACCGCTATGAGCTGGCCGCTGCCTACAAGGCCGCCCACGGCAGCCTGGAGCTCCCGGCCCAGTACCGCACGGAAGAAGGGATCTGGCTGGGCAGCTGGCTCAGCCGCCAGAAGCAGCTGCTCCAGAAAGGGGATAAGAGCCTGCGCGGTGAGCGGGTCAAAGCCCTGAAAGAGCTCTTCCGGGGCGAGCCGGAGCGCCGGAGCGGGGCTGTCCGCACCCGTGCCCGCTGCAGCGTGCGGGAGCAGAACTGGCTCAGCAACTACCGCCATGCCAAGGCCTACGCCAAGCGCCGGGGAGATCTGCTGGTCCCTGCCAGCTATGTGGATGAAACGGGGTTCCGCCTTGGCGTCTGGATCTCCAACCTGCGGGCCGCCCGCAAGACGCGGCCTGACTCGTTCCAGGTCACGCCGGAGCATATCGCGATGCTGGACGAGATCGGGATGCAGTGGGACGCCCGGGAGGCCAAGTGGCAGTGCGCCCTCCGCCGGGCCGGGGAGTACCGTGCCGCCCACGGGGATCTGACCGTACCCGTCAATTATAAAACGGAGGATGGCTTCTGCCTGGGCGACTGGATCCGCCGGATGCGGGAGAGCTATGCAGCCCATGACGCCCGGCTGACCCCGGAGCGGGTGGAAAACCTCAGCGCCCTGGGCATGGTCTGGGCACCGGCAGAGGGCTGAAAACCAATTGCATTTTTGGCGGGCTTGTGCTATACTAACCCCGTCTGAATAGAAAACAGCAGGTGCCTTTTGCCGCTTTTGGGCGGCGGAAAGGGTAAAAGAGAAGCGGGTGGGATTCCCGCACGATCTCGTCACTGTGATAAGGGAGCTTTGCGGCGTTGGCGCGTTTTGCGCCGGTCACTGGGGGAACCTCCGGGAAGGCAGCCGCGGGCGCGGGCAGTTCTGCCCGTCCCTTTCAGCCAGGAAACCTGCCTGCTGTTGGTACGGGAGCAGATGCTCCAGATCACGAGGAATTGGTTGTACCGAAAAGCCCAGAAATAACAGGGGTCTTTTTGTTGTGCACTCCGCGCGGCAAAAGGGCCCTTTTTGTGTCCGGGCGTACCGCCTGTACCCTTTCTGTCAGAAGATCCGCACACAAGCAAAAACAGGAAAGGAACAAACAAGAACCATGCGTAAACTCAATTGGAAAAAGACCGTGGCAGTCTCCGCCGCTCTGGCGCTCTGCGTCGGCACCCTGGCAGGCTGCGGCAGCAGCGCTTCCAGCAGCACCGCCGCTTCCAGCGAGGCAGCATCCAGCACTGCCGCCAGCGAGGTGAGCAGCGAGGAGGCTGACGAAATGGCCGCAAAGAACGTGGCAGACCTGATCGACGCCATCTATGTGCAGGAGCGCAACGAGAACACCGATGAGCAGTGCAAGGCTGCCAAGGACGCCTGGGACGCTCTGACCGACGCCCAGAAAGAGCTGGTCGAGGGGGAAGAGGCTGATCCCGATTACTTTGGCCGCGACACCGGCGATGCTTCCAAGGATGACCCCCGCAATGAGGACAACATCGGCGACAACGAGCTGCTGGTGGTCAGCTTCGGCACCTCGTTTAACGACAGCCGCGCGAAAGACATCAAGGGCGTCGAGGATGCTCTGCAGGCCGCTTACCCCGATTGGTCTGTCCGCCGTGCATTCACCGCTCAGATCATCATCAACCATGTCCAGGCTCGTGACGGCGAGAAGATCGACAACATGCAGCAGGCCATGGACCGTGCCGTTGCCAACGGCGTCAAGAATCTGGTCGTCCAGCCCACTCACCTGATGCACGGCGCTGAGTACGACGAGATGATGGAGATGATCGACGACTACCGCGACAAGTTCGAGTCCGTCGCTGTGGCTGAGCCCCTGCTGGGTGAGGTCGGCGCTGACGCTACCGTGATCAACGAGGATAAGGAAGCTGTTGCCAAGGCTGTCACTGCCGAGGCTGTTGCCACTGCTGGTTACGACAGCGTAGAGGCTGCTGCCAAGGATGGCACTGCATTCGTCTTCATGGGCCACGGCACTTCTCACACCGCTAAAGTCAGCTACAGCCAGATGCAGACCGTCATGCAGACCCTGGGCTATGACAATGTCTTCATCGGCACTGTTGAGGGCGAGCCTGAGTCCACCTCCTGCGAGAATGTCATCGAGGCTGTCAAGGCTGCCGGTTACACCAAGGTCGTGCTCCGCCCGCTGATGGTCGTTGCCGGCGACCACGCCAACAACGATATGGCCGGTGCGGACGAGGACTCCTGGCTGAGCCAGTTTGAGGCTTCCGGTGCATTCGACTCTGTCGATTGCCAGATCGCAGGCCTGGGCGGGGTTGCTGACGTCGAGCAGCTCTACATTGCCCACACCAAGGCTGCCATCGACTCCCTGAACGGCTAAAATAGACCCGCGTTGCCCGGAAAGGGAGACCTTTTCGGGCAATTTTGTTTGTGTCCCCCTTTTCTGTTCCCCCAGTTGCGTGCTATACTATTCAAGTAATCTTGTTTTTGAGGTGTAATGCAATGAAATATACGCGTTTTGTTTCTCTGCTGGCAGTGTCCGCCCTGCTGGCTGCTTCTCTGGCTGGCTGCGGCAGCTCTGCTTCCAGCGTGGCTTCTTCCGCTTCCTCGGAGGCGGTGTCTTCCGTGGCGGAATCCGCTGTCTCCGAGGCCGCTTCCGAGAGCGCCGCTGCTTCTTCTGCACGGGCGCTGGAAGACGGCACCTATACGGCGGAGTTTGATACCGACAGCAGCATGTTCCATGTCAATGAGACCAGCGACGGCAAGGGTACGCTGACCGTGGAAGACGGCCAGATGACCCTGCACATCAGCCTGCAGTCCAAGAAGATCGTCAACCTCTATGTCGGTATGGCGGCGGATGCCCCGGACCATGAGGCCGACTGGCTCCAGCCCACCACCGACACCGTGACCTACTCCGACGGAACCTCCGAGGAAGTCTACGGCTTTGACGTCCCGGTAGAAGCACTGGACACCGATTTCCAGCTGGCCATCCTGGGCACCAAGGGCAAGTGGTATGACCACACCGTCAGCGTCCGCAATGTCGAGGCACAGGCCGCAGAGGCTGTGGAGACTCCCGCGGACGGCAGCTACACCTGCGAGGTGACGCTGGAGGGCGGCTCCGGCCGTGCCACCGTGGACAGCCCCGCTGCCCTGACTGTGGCCGACGGCAAAATGACCGCCACCATCGTCTGGTCCAGCCCCAACTATGACTATATGATCGTGGACGGCGAGAAGTACCTGCCCACCAACACCGAGGGCAATTCCACGTTTGAGATCCCGGTCTCTGCCCTTGGCACGCCGCTCTCTGTCGTGGCGGATACCGTCGCCATGAGCACTCCCCATGAGATCGAGTACACCCTGACGTTCAGCGCCCCGAGCGAGAACTGACGCCATGAAGATCAACCGACGTCAATTCCTCAAAGCCCTCCCGGCGGCTGCCCTGGCCCTGACGGCCTGCGGCAGCGGGCAGCAGGAGGCCCCTGCCACCACGGATGCCCTTGTGCTGGACCACGCTTACCCGCTGGATTATGCCCGGCAATTCACGGCGGATGTTTATACCGACGGCTCCGTTCTGCTCACGATCGCGGAATCCGGGGACAAGTTCCTTGTCCGGCCCGAGGGAGCGGCGGAGCTTTCCGTCCTCCCGGAGGGAACCGTGGAGCTGCGCCAGCCGCTGGAAAATATTTACCTTGTGTCCAGCTCCATTATGGATTACTTCATCCACCTGGACGCGCTGGATTCCATCGCTCTTTCCGGCACCCGGGCCGATGGCTGGTATCTCGACGAGGCCAAAGCCGCCATGGAGGCGGGCGAGATCACCTATGCGGGCAAGTACAGTGCGCCGGACTACGAGTGCATCCTGGCTGCCCACTGCAGCCTTGCCATTGAAAACACCATGATCTACCATACCCCGGAGGTCAAGGAGCAGCTGGAACACTTCGGGGTGCCGGTGCTGGTGGAGCGCTCCAGTTATGAGAGCGGCCCCCTTGCCCGGATGGAGTGGATCAAGTTCATTGGGTTGCTGCTGGGCAGAGCCGAAGAGGCCGAGCGCGTTTTCAGCGAGAAGATCGCGCGGATCGAGCCCGTTTTGCAGCAGGAGCCCACGGGCAAGACGGTGGCGTTCTTCTCCGTCACGGGAAATAACCTCATCACCGTCCGCAAGGGCGGGGATTATGTGGCCCAGATGATCGGGATGGCCGGCGGCAGCTATGTCTTTGCCGACCTCACGGACAATGGCAACAGCCTTTCCACCATGAATCTCCCGCAGGAAACATTCTACGCCCAGGCCAGAGACGCCGATGTACTCATTTACAACAGCACCATCGAGGGCGTGGTGGATACCCGGGAGCAGCTGGTGAAAAAATGCGCCATGCTGGCCGATTTCAAAGCCGTCCAGTCCGGTGACTGCTGGTGCACTTCCAAGAGCTTTTTCCAGCAGAGCATGGCCCTGCCGGACCTCATTGTGGATATGAACCGTGTCTTCACCGAGGGCGACCCCGCCCCGGAGGAGCTGACCCTCTTACAGAAAATTTCCTGACCGGATGTGAAAAGGAGTACCCCATGACCACCCCCAAACGCCTCACACGGACCTACCTCGCCCTCACGGCGGGGCTTTTGGTGCTGTTTGGCATGAATCTGCTGTGGGGCAGCGTTTCGCTGACCCCGCAGGCCGTGCTGGCGGCCCTGCTGGGCAAAGGGCAGGACGCGCTCTCCATGGGCATCATCCTGCAGCTGCGGCTCCCCCGGGCGGTCATGGTGATCCTGCTGGGGGCGGCGCTCTCGGTAGCAGGCTATCTGCTCCAGACCTTTTTTGCCAACCCCATTGCGGGCCCGTTTGTCATGGGCATTTCCAGTGGTGCCAAGCTGGCCGTGGCCCTCACCATGGTGATGTTCCTCAATCAGGGGCGCTTCACCAGCTCGGCGGCGCTCATCATAGCCGCCTTTGCGGGGGCCATGGCGGCGATGGCCTTTGTGCTGGCTGTGGCCCGGCGGGTGCAGCGGATGAGCATTCTGGTCATCTGCGGCGTCATGATCGGCTATATCTGCTCGGCTATCACGGACATCGTGGTCACTTTTGCGCAGGACTCCAACATCGTCAACCTCCACAACTGGTCCATGGGCAGCTTTTCGGGCGTTACCTGGGGCAATGTGCAGGTGGCGGCCTGCGTGGTGCTGCCCGCGCTGGCAGCCTCGTTCTGCCTCTCCAAGCCCATGGCGGCTTACCAGCTGGGGGAAAGTTACGCCAAAAGCGTGGGCGTGGCGGTGCGGCCATTCAGCATGGCGCTGGTGCTTCTTTCCAGCCTGCTGGCGGCCTGCGTCACGGCCTTTGCCGGGCCGATCTCCTTTGTGGGCATCGCGGTGCCCCACCTCGTCAAGGGAGCACTGGGCAGCGCCAAACCCTTGCACGTCCTGCCGGGCTGCGCGCTGGGCGGGGCGGCGTTCTGCCTGCTCTGTGACCTCATCGCCCGCAGCCTGTTTGCCCCTACTGAGCTGTCCATCAGCTCGGTCACGGCCGTGTTCGGCGCACCGGTGGTCATCTGGCTGCTGATCCGCCGCCAGACACAGGAGGGGGAACGATGAGTTATTACTGCGAGACAAGAAACCTGGCTGTGGGCTACACCAAAGCCCTGTTACAAAATATCGCGCTGGGGGTGGAGCGAGGCCAGATCCTGACCCTTGTGGGCCCCAACGGCGCGGGCAAATCCACCCTGCTCAAAACGCTGGCGGGCCAGCTGGCCCCGCAGGGCGGTGCGGTGCTGCTGGACGGCGCGGAGCTTTCCACGCTGTCCGGCAACGCCCGGGCCCGCAAAATGGCCCTGATGCTGCCCCACACTCGCCGCACGGAGCTCACCACCTGCTTCACGCTGGCGGCGGCGGGCCGCTACCCCTACACCGGGCGGCTGGGCGTCCTCTCGGCAGAGGACAGAGCGCAGGTGCGCGCCGCCCTCAGATTGGTGGGCGCGGAGGCCCTCGCCGACCGGGATTTCAACAAGATCAGCGATGGCCAGCGCCAGCGGGTGCTGCTGGCCCGGGCCATCTGCCAGCAGCCAGAGATCATTCTGCTGGATGAGCCTACGTCTTTTTTGGATATCAAGGGCAAAGTGGAACTGCTGGGCATCCTGAAACAGCTGGCCCGGGAGCAGAACATGGCCGTTCTGCTCAGTCTGCATGAGCTGGATCTCGCCCGCAAAATTTCGGACAAAGTGGTCTGCGTCTCGCCCGAGGCTGTTTCCGGTGTGCTGACGCCCGAAGAAGCGTTCACCAAAGAAAATATCTGCCGCATCTACCACCTGACAGCGGAGGAATACACGTTTCTCTATGGCCCGGACGCCGCGGTGCAGACGCCTGCCCCGCAGGCAGGGGCCCCAAAAAAGCCAAGACCCAAATTCGAGCACTATGTCCGCAGCGGGCAGAAACTGCTCCGCTGCGGTTATACCACCGGCACCTGTGCGGCACTGGGCGCGGCAGGAGCCGCCCGGCTCCTGCTGACCGGACGCACGCCGGAAACGGTCGCTCTCCGCACCCCAAAAGGCATTGTGGTGGAGGTGGTCCCGCTGGCCTGCCATCCAACGGAAGACGGTGCTGTCTGCGTGATTGAAAAGGACGGCGGTGACGATGCCGATGTGACCACCGGCCTGCCCGTTGCGGCGGAAGTGGTCCTGAAACCGGAACGCGCGGATGTGCAGATCTTCGGCGGGCCGGGGGTGGGCCTGGTGACAAAGCCGGGCCTTGACCAGCCGGTGGGCGAAGCCGCCATCAATCATGTCCCCCGGGAGATGATCGCGGAGGCCCTGCAAAAAGAAGCCGAATCCGCCGGTTATGCGGGCGGTTTTGCCGTGACGGTTTCCATTGAGGGCGGTGCCGAGGTGGCCAAGCGGACGTTCAACCCCCATATCGGGGTGGAGGGCGGCCTCAGCGTGCTGGGCACCAGCGGCATCGTGGAGCCCATGAGTGAGCAGGCCCTGCTGGACACCATCCAGCTGGAAATGAATCAGGCTCGCCTCCGCCCCCACCCGGGTACGCCCCAGCGGCTGATCCTGGCCCCGGGCAACTATGGGCTGGATTACCTCCACGGCACCCTGCCCCGGCTGGAAAAGATCCCGGTGGTCAAGTGCTCCAACTTCATTGGTGACACGCTGGATATGGCGGCTGCTGCCGGGTTTGAGGAAGTGCTGCTCATCGGCCATGTGGGCAAGCTGTGCAAGCTGGCGGGCGGCATCATGAACACCCACTCCCACACGGCGGACTGCCGCACCGAGCTCTTCTGCACCTACGCCGCCCTCAGCGGGGCGGGGCAGGAGGTCTGCGCGGCCCTCCTCCACGCGGCCACCACGGACGCCTGCATTGAGATCCTAGACAAAGCAGGCCTCCGGGCCCCGGTGCTGGCCGGGCTGGTGGATGCCATCCAGACCCACCTCGACCGCCGGGCGGCCGGGGCGTTCCGTGTGGGAGCCATCCTCTTTTCCAACCAGTATGGCCCGCTGGGCCAGACCCAGACTGCAAAGGAGCTGCTGCAAGCATGGACAATGTGAAAAAAGGCACCCTCTACGGTGTCAGCGTTGGCCCGGGAGACCCTGAGCTGATGACCCTGAAGGCCGTGCGGTGCATTGAGCAATGCCCCGTGCTGGCAGCGCCCCAGACAGCCGCGGGCCGGATGCTGGCGCTGGACATTGCCAAAGGGGCAGTGGATGTCAGCGGTAAGATCATCCTGCCGCTGCACTTTGCCATGAGCCGGGATTCGGAAGTGTTAAAGGCCTCTCACGCGGCGGCCGCCGATGCCGTCCGGGCTCATCTGGATGCCGGGCGGGACGTGGCCCTGCTCAACCTGGGCGATGTCTCCATTTATGCCACCTACGGCTATCTGGAAGAAATTTTGACGGCGCAGGGCTATACCGCTGTCCGGATTGCGGGCGTGCCCAGTTTCTGCGCTGCTGCCGCCCGGCTGGGCCAGAGCCTGACCGGCGGGATGGAGCAGCCGCTGACCATCGCTCCGGGCCGCCATGTAGAACAGGTGTTGGCTGCCCCGGGCGCAAAAGTGCTGATGAAGACCGGCCGCCGCCTGCCAAAGACGCTGGACGTCCTGCGGGAGCGTGGGCTTCTGGCAAATAGCGCAATGGTTTGCAACTGCGGTCTGCCGGACGAGGCCGTTTTCCCAGCGCTGACGGATTATGACCCGGCACAGGATGCCGGATATTTTGCAACCATTCTGGTAAAGGAGTAACGCCATGGTTCATTTTGTGGGGGCGGGCCCCGGCGCGCCCGATCTGATCACCCAGCGGGGCGCGGCCCTGCTGCAGGGGGCCGACTGCATCATCTACGCGGGCAGTCTGGTCAACCCGGCCCTGCTGGGGCTGGCAAAGCCCGGCTGTGCCATCTACAACAGCGCCGAGATGACGCTGGAACAGGTGCTGGACACCATGCGCCGGATGGAAGCGGTGGGCAAGACCACCGTCCGCCTCCACACCGGCGACCCCTGCCTTTACGGGGCCATCCGGGAGCAGATGGATGCACTGGACACCGACGGCATCCCCTACGATGATACCCCCGGTGTGTCCAGCTTCTGCGGGGCGGCGGCGGCCCTCTGTGCGGAGTACACCCTGCCCACTGTCAGCCAGACCGTCATCATCACCCGGATGGAGGGCCGCACCCCGGTGCCGGAAAAAGAAAAGCTGCAATCCCTCGCCGCCCACGGAGCCACCATGGTCATCTTCCTGTCCATCGGTCTGGCGGCAAAGGTGCAGGAGGCTCTGCTGGCCGGCGGGGCCTACACGGCAGATACCCCGGCGGCGGTGGTCTATAAGGCCACCTGGCCGGAGCAGAGGGTGGTGCGGTGCACCGTGGGTTCTCTGGCCGAGAGCACCAAGGCGGCGGGCATCACCAAAACGGCCCTCATCGTGGTAGGCGATTTCCTGGGCACCCGGTACGAGCGCAGCAAGCTCTACGACCCCGCCTTTGCCACCGAGTACCGTCCCGCCACGGAGCCAAAGCAATGAGCCGCGCCTATCTGGCCTTTACAGAAAAAGGCATGGCTCTGGCCCACCGGCTGGCCCGGGCACTGCCCGGCAGCGTTTCCCGCTGCGGCGCGGGCGGCGTCCGGCTGGCGGAGTGGACTAGTATGCAGTTTGCACAAGCGGACGCCCTGATTTTTGTGGGGGCTGTTGGCATCGCCGTGCGGGCCATTGCGCCCCACTGCAAGAGCAAAGCCACCGACCCTGCCGTTGTCGTGCTGGACGAGTGCGGCCGGTTTGCCGTGCCGCTGCTCTCCGGCCACCTGGGCGGGGCCAACGCGCTGGCCCGGGCACTGGCGGAAGCCTGCGGGGCCATCCCGGTCATCACGACGGCCACCGACGCCAATGGCGTGTTCGCCGTGGATGAGTGGGCCAAAGCCCAGGGCTGCGCCGTGCTGGAGCCGGAGCGGATCAAGCTGGTCAGCGGGGCGCTGCTGGCCGGGCACACCGTCCGGCTGGCATCGGACTGGCCCGTGCAGGGCACCCCGCCCACCGGGGTGGCGTTGGCTGGGGCAGGAGAAGCGGCGGATTTTGCCCTGACCCTTACCCCGGGAAAAACAGCCCCGGAAGCGCTGCATCTGGTACCCCGTATCGGGGTGCTGGGCGTGGGCTGCAAGCGGGGAACCACAGCTGACCAGCTGGAAGCGGCCTTTGCGGCTTTTTGTGCCGCCCATGGCCTTGCCCCGGCGGGCATCCGCGGCGCGGCCAGCATTGATTTAAAACAGGACGAGCCCGGCTTGGCGGCATTCTGTGCCGCCCACGGCTGGCCCATCACTTTTTATACGGCCCGGCAGCTGCAGGCCGTGGAGGGCCATTTTACCCCCTCGGCCTTTGTCCGCAGCGTGACCGGGGTGGACAATGTCTGTGAGCGGGCCGCCGTCTGTGCGGCGGACGGGCCGCTGCAGGTGCCCAAACAGGCGGGCGGCGGTGTCACGCTGGCGCTGGCCGCAAAACCATTTGCCCCGGATTGGAGTTGGAAGGATGCAGAACCATAACATTGTTTTCGTCGTGGGCCTTGGCCCGGGCGGCGCGCGGTTTTTGACCGCGCAGGCGCAGAGCGCCTTGCAGCAGGCCGAGGTGTTGTGCGGCTATACGGTCTATCTGGACCTTGTGCGCCCCCTTTTCCCGGAAAAAGAAACCTATTCCACCGGCATGACCAAAGAGCTCGACCGCTGCCGCTGGGCGCTGGAAACGGCGCGGGCAGGGCGGGCTGTGGCGCTGGTCTGCTCCGGCGATGCCGGCGTGTACGGCATGGCCAGCCCGCTGCTGGAGCTGGCGCAGGGCTACCCGGATGTCACCGTGGAGGTGGTGCCCGGACTGACGGCGGCCCTCTCCGGCGGAGCCGTGCTGGGAGCCCCGCTGGCCCACGATTTCTGCGTCATCTCTCTTTCGGACCGGCTCACCCCGTGGGAAGTCATCGAGACGCGGCTGGCCTGTGCCGCCAGGGGCGATTTTGCGCTGGCACTCTATAACCCCTCTTCCAAGGGCCGCCCGGATTACCTGCAAAAAGCGGTCCGCATTTTACTGGCCAACGGTAAAACGCCGGAGACGGTCTGCGGCATCGTCCGCAACATTGGCCGGGAGGGGCAGGAAAAACGTGTCCTGACGCTGGCCGAGCTGGAAAAGACGCAGGTGGATATGTTCACCACCGTCTTCATCGGCAACGCCGCCACCCGTGAGCTGGCTGGCCGGATGGTCACGCCCCGGGGGTACAAGCGATGAGAGCGGTCGTGTTCAGCGGTACCACCGAGGGCCGCGCGTTCTCCAAACAGCTGGGGGCCCTTGGGGCGGATGTCCTCGTCAGCGTGGCGACGGACCTCGGGGCGGAGGAGCAGGGAAGTGCTCCCGGTGTCACCGTCCGGGCCGGACGGCTGGAACCGGAGGAGATGACGGCTCTTTTGCAGGGGGCAGACCTCTGTATCGACGCCACCCACCCCTACGCCGTGGAGGCCACCAAAAATATCCGAGCGGCGGCGGCCCGGGCGGGGGTGGAATACCACCGCCTGCTCCGGGCCCCCAGCCCGCTGCCGGAGGGTGCGCTGGTGTTTGCCGGTGCGGCGGAGGCCGCCCAAGAGCTGGCCCGGACGGAGGGCAATGTCCTCCTCACCACCGGGGCCAAAGAGCTGGGAGCCTTTTCCCCCATCGCACCGGAGCGGTGCTACCCCCGGGTGCTGCCCACCCAGGAGGGGATTGCGGCCTGTGAGGCGGCGGGCGTCCCCCACCGCAACATCATTGCGATGCAGGGGCCGTTCTCCCGGGCGCTGAACGAAGCACTGATCCAGCAGTTTGAAATTCGCTGGCTCGTCACCAAGGACGGCGGCGCGGCGGGCGGCTTTGCCGAGAAAGTGCAGGCCGCGCAAAGCACCGGGGCCCAGCTCGTGGTGCTCCGCCGCCCGCCGGAACAGGGCCAGACCGCACAGGAGATTCTGAACCTCTGCAAGGAGAAAATGCTATGAAGATCACATTGATCGGGATGGGCAGCGGCTGCCCGGAGAGCCTGACCGTGCAGGGCTATGCGGCCCTGCGGGAAGCGGACCTGATTTTAGGGGCCCGTCGGCTGCTGTCGGCCCTGCCTGCTGGCTGCACGGAGAACCGTGCCGCCGCCTACCTGCCGGATGAAATATTGGAGCTGCTCCACGCCTCCGGGTGTGAGAACGCCGCGCTCCTGTACAGCGGCGACACCGGGTTTTACTCCGGGGCTTCGGCACTGGTGGAGCGTCTGCAGGCACAGGGATATCAGCCTGTGGTGCTGCCCGGCCTTTCCAGCGTGCAGATGCTCTCTGCCGCGCTGGGCCGCCCCTGGCAGGACTGGAAGCTCGTCTCGGCCCATGGCCGCGCCTGCGACCCGGTGGCCGAGTGCATGGAGGGCAAGCCTACGTTCTTTTTGACGGGCGGCAGCGAGAGCCCCGCCACCCTTTGTGCCCAGCTGGCGGCAGAGGGCTTTGGAAAGCTGGCCGCCGCCGTGGGCGAGAACCTGGGGACCCCGGAGCAGAAAGTTTATACCGGCACGGTGGGCCAGCTGGCCGCCAGCCGTTTCGAGAGCCTGAGCGTGCTGCTGGTGGAGGCGGCCCAGGTGCCGTCCCGCCGTACCCAGGGCCTGCCGGACGAAGCCTTTGCGCGGGGCAAAGTGCCTATGACCAAACAGGAAGTCCGTGCCGCTGTGCTGGCAAAGCTGGGCGTCCAGCCCGGGGAGCTGCTCTGGGATGTGGGCGCCGGCACCGGCAGCGTCAGCGTGGAGCTGGCCTTGGCCGCCCCCCGGGGCCGGGTGTATGCCGTGGAGTGTGACCCGGAGGCCTGTGCCCTCATCCGCCAGAACAAAGAAAAATTCGCGGTCCGCAACCTGACGCTGGTGGAGGGCACCGCCCCCGCCGCGCTGGAAAACCTGCCCGCTCCGGATGCCGTTTTCATCGGCGGCACCAAGGGGAATATGGCAGCGGTGGTGGAGGCTGCGCTGGCCCGCAACCCGGCGGCCCGCATCTGCATTTCAGCCATTGCGCTGGAGACGCTCTCTGCTGCGGTGGCGGCCCTCACGGCCCACGGCCTGCAGGCGGAGGTCTGCCAGATCTCTGTCAGCCGCGCCAAAGCAGCGGGCAAACTCCACCTGCTCATGGCCAATAACCCCATTTTCCTCATCACCCGGGCCGACGAAGCGGAGAAAAGCGTATGATCCAGTTCCTGTTGGCCGCGCCGAACTCCGGCAGCGGCAAGACCACCCTCGCCTGCGCCCTGCTGGCAGCTTTGAAAAACAGGGGGTACGCCCCCTGTGCGTTCAAGTGCGGGCCGGACTACATCGACCCCATGTTCCACCGGGCGGTGCTGGGGGTGGAGAGCCACAATTTGGATTTATTCTTTTCCTCCCCGGAGACGGCGCGCGGCCTCTACGCCAGCGGCGCGGCGGGCCACGGTGCCGCCGTCTGTGAGGGAGCCATGGGCTTTTACGATGGCCTGAGCGGTACCAGCACCACGGCCAGCGCCTGGCAGGTGGCGGATACATTGAATCTGCCCGTGCTGCTGGTGGTGCGGCCCAAGGGGGCCAGCCTGACCTTGGCGGCCCAGATCAAAGGCCTGCAGAGCTTCCGCACTCCCAGCCATTTAGCGGGCATTTTGCTCAATGACTGCAAGCCCGGTTTGTACAAGATGCTGGCCCCCATGCTGGAAGCAGAGACCGGCCTGCCGGTAGCGGGCTTCCTGCCCCCGGTGCCGGAGGCCGCCATCGGGAGCCGCCATCTGGGCCTTTACACGGCCGGGGAAGTAGCGGACTTACAGCAGAAGATCGCCCTGCTGGCACAGGCTGCCGAAGAAAATATCCATTGGGAAAAACTGCTTTCCCTCTGTGAGCAGCCTGCCCCGGCAGCAGTGCGAATCAAACAGGAACGCAAAAAACAGTGTGTCAAAATCGCGGTGGCGCGGGATGAGGCGTTCTGCTTTGCCTATGCCGAAACGCTGGAGGCCCTTACCGCCGCCGGGGCAGAGCCTGTCCCGTTCAGCCCGGTGCGGGACCCGGCCCTGCCGGAGGGGGCCGACGGGCTGTACCTGCCCGGCGGCTACCCGGAGCTCCACGCCCAGGCCCTGAGCGAGAACACCTCCATGCGGCAGAGCATCCGGGGGGCTGTCGCGGCAGGCCTGCCCACCGTGGCCGAGTGCGGAGGCTTCCTCTACCTCGGCCAGACGCTGGAAGACGCTGAGGGGGGCATCTGGCCCATGGCGGGCGTCCTGCCCGGGCAGGGAGTCAAGGTCGGGCGGCTGGTCCGCTTTGGCTACGCCACCCTTACGGCGCGGGCGGACAGCCTGCTCTTCCGGGCCGGGGAACAGTTCCCCGTGCACGAGTTCCACCACTGGGATTCCACGGAAAATGGCACGGCCCTTACCGCCTCCAAGGCCAATGGCAGGCAGTGGGCCTGCGGCTTTGCAAACAAGCATTTCTATGCGGGGTTCCCGCATTTGTACTGGGCGGGTACGCCCCTGCCGGAGCGGTTCGTGGCCGCGGCAGAATCTTACCAGAACAAACGAGGCAGTTTATGACAGAAGCAACACTCAAAACCCTGTTGGAGGGCATCACCCCGCCGGACGAGGCCGCCCGCGCGGCGGCTCATGCCCACTGGGCCAGCCTGGCAAAGCCGCTGGGCGGGCTGGGAGCGCTGGAAACCACGCTGGAATCCGCCGCCGCCCTCACCGGGAGCGCGGCGCTGGATCTCTCCAAGCGTGCCGTCCTCGTCCTCTGCGCGGACAACGGCGTGGTGGCGCAGGGCATCAGCCAGACGGACCAGAGCGTGACCCGCACCGTGGCGGAGAATCTTGCCGCCCGGCGCACCAGTGTCTGCCAGATGGCCCGCACCGCCCGGTGCGAGGTGGTGCCAGTGGACATGGGCATGGCCGGGGAGCCGGTGCCCGGCGTGCGGAACTGCCGCGTTGCCTCCGGCACCACCGATTTTACCCAGGGCCCGGCCATGCGCCGGGAGCAGGCCGTGGAGGCTGTTGCCAAGGGCATCGCGCTGGTGCGGGAGCAGAAAGCGCAGGGCGTCACCCTGCTGGCCACGGGCGAGATGGGCATTGGCAACACCACCACCTCCAGCGCGGTGGCGGCGGTGCTGCTGGGCCAGCCTGTGGAGCGCATGACCGGCCGGGGCGCGGGCCTCTCGGATGAGGGCCTTGCCCGGAAGATCCATGCCATTCAAAGGGGCATTGCGGTCAATCAGCCCGACCCGGACGACGCGCTGGATGTCCTCGCCAAGCTTGGCGGGTTTGACATCGCGGGTCTCTGCGGCGTCTTTCTGGGCGGTGCGCTGGAGGGCGTGCCCGTGCTGATGGATGGCTTCATCAGCGGGGTGGCGGCCCTCTGCGCCGTCCGGCTCTGCCCGGCGGCGGCCAAGGCCGTGTTCGCCAGCCACTGCTCCTCCGAGCCCGCCGCCCGCCTCGTGCTGGAAGCGCTGGGCAAAGCCCCGCTCATCACCGCCGGACTCCATCTGGGCGAGGGCACCGGGGCCGTGGCCGCCATCCCGCTGTGGGATATGGCACTGGCCGTTTATCGGAACTGCTATTCGTTCGCAGACGGCGGGCTGACCCCTTACACGCCTCAAGGAGGTGCCGGATGCTGACACTGGTGCTGGGCGGCGCGGCCAGCGGCAAAAGCGAGTATGCTGAGAGTCTGGTGCTGAAAACGGCCCTGCCGCGCTATTATCTGGCCACCATGCAGGTGTGGGACGCCGAGTGCGCCGCCCGGGTGGCAAAGCACCGGAAAATGCGGGCCCGAAAACAGTTTACCACGGTGGAGTGTCCGCTCCATCTCGAACAGGTGCAGCTCCCCGCCCGGGGCACTGCCCTGCTGGAAGACCTGGGCAACCTGACCGCCAACGAGCTCTACAGCCCCGGCGGGGCAGGGAAGCACGCGGCCCGGGCTGTGCTGGCCGGGGTGGAGGCGGTGGCCTCCCAGTGCGAAAACCTCGTCCTCGTCTCCAACGAAGTCTTCAGCGGTGGGGCCGACTATGCAGGCGATACCGACCAGTATCTGCTGGCCCTCGCGCGGGTCAACAACGCCCTTGCCGCCCGGGCGGACAATGTCTGCCGGGTGGTCTGCGGCATCCCGGTCTATTACAAAGGAGGGACCCCGGAATGATCGTGCTCCAAACCATGGCCGTGGCGTTTGCCATGTTCTCGGCCCTGCCGGTGCCGCAATTTACCTGGAACTCCAAAAACATGCGGTACGCCCTCTGTGCGTTCCCTCTCATTGGGGGGGTCATCGGGGCGCTGTGGAGCCTCTGCGGGGCGCTGCCGCTGCCCGATATGATCCGGGCCGGCGGCTTCTGCCTCATTCCGGTGCTGGTCACCGGCGGCATCCATCTGGACGGCTATGCCGACACGTCGGACGCCCTTTCCAGCTATGGCGACCGGGAAAAGAAGCTGGAAATTTTAAAAGACCCCCATTGCGGGGCCTTTGCCGTCATCCGGCTCTGCACCTACTTCCTCGCGTATTTCTGCGTTGCGTTCTGCATCCGCTTCTCCCCCCGGGTGGGGTTGTGCTGGACGCTGGCGTTGGTGCTGGAGCGCGGCCTCTCGGGGCTGGCGGTGGCGGCGTTCCCCATGGCCAAAAACACCGGTCTGGCTCACACCTTTGCCACGGCGGCAGACCGGGAAAGCGTTCAAAAAATCCTGATCGTTCTGTCCGTTCTGCTGGCTGCGGCGCTCATTGCGCTGGGCGGCGGGGCACTGGTGGCGGCGGCTCTGCTGGTGCTGTGGCGGTACCACCATGTGGCCGTCAAGGAGTTTGGCGGCATCACGGGGGATCTGGCCGGGTGGTTTTTGCAAAAAGCCGAATTCTGGATGCTGGCGGCGCTGGCGGCCAGCCAGTGGGGAGGCATTTTATAACATGATGTTCATTACCGGGCCGCTCTACAGCGGCAAGCGCACCTTTGCGCGGCAGTTTGCGGGCAGCTGCATCACCGATGTGCAGGACAAAGCCGCCGATGCTGCCGATCTGACCCAGCTGGCGGAAGAGCTGGCCCAATACGATATCGTCATTGCTACCGAGGTGGGCGGCGGCGTAGTCCCGGTGGATGCCGGGCAGCGTGCCGCCCGGGAAGCCGCCGGGCGGCTGGCCTGCCTGCTGGCGGCCCGCGCCGACTGCGTGGTGCAGATGTTCTGCGGCATCCCCACGGTGCTGAAAGGAGAATTGCCGAAAAAATGCTGATCTATTTACTGCGTCACGGTCTGACGGAATACAACGCCCAGAAGCGCTATCAGGGCCAGCGGGATATCCCGCTCTCGCCCGAGGGAGCCGCCCAGCTCCGCAAAGCGGATTTTGACCCCGATGTGGTCTATGTCACCCCGCTGCAGCGCACCTCCCAGACGGCGAAGATCGTCTTCCCCCACGCAAAACTCGTGGTGGTGGACGGCCTCAAGGAGATGTGCTTTGGCAGCTTTGAGGGCCGCAATTTCATTGAGATGGAGCATGACCCGGATTATCAGGCCTGGGTGCAGGCCAACTGTGAGAGCTCCTGCCCGGACGGCGAACGGAAAGAAGACTTTTCCAACCGCATCTGTGCCGCATTCTCCAAGCTGGTGGATGAGGCATTGGCAGAGGGAAAAGACCGGCTGGTCATTCTGGCCCATGGCGGTACCCAGATGGCGGCCATGGAGCGGTATGGGGTGCCTCATCAGGATTATTACAAGTGGTGCGGCCCCAATGCGGGCGGTTATGTGCTGGACGCCAAAGATTGGACGCAAAAGCATATCCTCACGGTAATCAAGACGGTGCAATATACAAAGAGTGCCGCAGAGGAGAACCCATGATGACGGTTTGGGCCGTGCTGGGCGGCTTTGTGCTGGACGCTCTCTTTGGAGATCCGGCCTGGCTGCCCCACCCGGTGGTGTACATGGGCAAGGCCATCTCCAAGCTTGAAAAATTCCTGCGCCCCCGTCTGCCCAAAACGCCTCAGGGAGAGCTGCTGGGCGGTGCCATCGTGGCGTTCTGCCTGCCGGTGGGCACCTTTTTGCTCACAGGGCTCGTCTGCTGGGGGGCCGCCCGGCTCCACCCGCTGCTGGGGCTGGCCGTCCAGATGTTCTGGTGCGGGCAGGCGCTGGCCGCCCGGGGCCTGGTGCAGGAGAGCACCAATGTTTATAAAGAACTCAAAAAACCCGACCTGCCCGGGGCCCGCAAAGCGGTCAGCCGGATCGTGGGCCGGGACACTGCGGAGCTCACTGCCGAGGGCGTGACGAAAGCCGCTGTGGAGACGGTGGCCGAAAACGCCAGCGACGGTGTCATTGCGCCGCTGCTCTATATGCTGATCGGCGGGGCCCCGCTGGCCCTCACTTACAAGGCCATCAACACGATGGACAGTATGCTGGGCTACAAAAACGAAAAATACCTCTACTTTGGCCGTGTGCCCGCCAAGCTGGACGATGTGGCAAACTACATCCCCAGCCGCCTGGCAGGCCTGCTGTGGGTGGCTGCCGCAGCCTTTACGCACAATGACGCAAAAGGGGCGTGGAAGATCTGGCGGCGAGACCGCCGGAACCACGCCAGCCCCAACAGCGCCCAGACCGAGAGCGCCTGCGCCGGGGCGCTGGGGGTGCAGCTGGCCGGGCCCGCCTATTACTTTGGCGAATACTACGCCAAGCCCACCATCGGCGACGCGCTGCGCCCCATCGAGCCGGAGGATATCCTGCGTGCCAACCAGATGATGTACGTGGCCAGCAGCTTCGCACTGGCGTGGGGATGCGCCTTTCGCGCGCTTTTCTGAAGGAGGCTTTTATGCAGACTTTGACCCATGGCGGTGACTGGATGGGCTACCGCGAACAATTTGGGCACGACGCGCTGGATTTTTCGGCCAATGTCAGCCCGCTGGGCCTGCCCAAAGGGGTGGCTGATGCCATCACGGCGGCCCTGCCGCAGGCGGACCGCTACCCGGACCCGCTCTGCCGCACCCTGCGCGCGGCACTGAGTGAGGCGGAGGGCCTGCCCGCCGAGCAGATCCTCTGCGGCAACGGCGCGGCGGACCTCATCTTCCGGCTGGCGCTGGCCGTAAAACCCCGCCGGGCGCTGGTGACGGCCCCCACCTTTGCGGAGTACGCCACGGCACTCGAAACCGTGGGCTGCACGGTGGAGCGCTTTGCGCTGAACGAAGCCAATGATTTCGCGGTGACAGAGGAGTTTCTGGACGCCATCGTCCCGGGGGTGGAGATCGTCTTCCTCTGCCAGCCCAACAACCCCACCGGCCAGCTGGCCAGCCCGGCCCTTGTCCGCCGGGCAGCGGAGCGGTGCGCGGCGTGCGGGGCTGTTTTGGCTGTGGACGAGTGCTTTCTGGATTTCCTGCCGGATGGTGACCGCTGGACGGCAAAACCCCTGCTGCACGAGGATCAGAACCTCATCATTTTCAAGGCCTTTACCAAGCTCTACGGCATGGCAGGCGTCCGGCTGGGCTACTGCCTCAGTGCGGACGCTGCTCTGCTGGAAAAAATGCGGAACGCGGGCCAGCCCTGGGCGGTGTCCAGCCTGGCTCAGGCCGCCGGTGTGGCGGCCCTGAAAGAAACGGCGTACGTTGCGCGGGTGCGGGCCCTCATTGCAGCGCAGAAGCCGAAACTCACGGCAGGCCTGCGGGCGCTGGGCCTGCGGGTGATCGAGGGCAGGGCCAATTATTTATTGCTGCAAGGGCCGGAGACTCTCGGCGGGCAGCTGCGGCAAAAGGGGGTTGTCCTGCGCGGCTGCGCCAATTATCCGGGGCTGGACGCCAGCTGGTACCGCACTGCCGTGCGCACGGGGCCGGAAAATGAACGATTGCTGAAAACACTGCAGGAGGTGTTGGGATGAGCCGGGCAAAATGCATTATGGTGCAGGGCACCATGAGCGGCGCGGGCAAAAGCCTGCTCTGCGCGGCGCTCTGCCGCGTTTTTGCGCAGGATGGGTACAGGGTGGCCCCGTTCAAGAGCCAGAACATGGCCCTGAACAGCTTTGTCACCCGCGATGGGCTGGAAATGGGCCGCGCCCAGGTGGTGCAGGCCCAGGCGGCGGGCATCGAGCCGGACGTCCGGATGAACCCCATTCTGCTCAAGCCCAGCAGCGATGTAGGCAGCCAGGTCATCGTCAACGGCGAGGTGCGGGGCCAGATGAAAGCGGCGGACTACTTCCGCCACAAAAAACAGCTCATCCCCGATATTTTAGCTGCCTACAACAGCCTGGCGGAGGAGGTGGACATCATCGTCATCGAGGGCGCCGGCAGCCCGGCGGAGATCAACCTCAAGGCGGACGACATCGTCAACATGGGGCTGGCCAAACTGGTGGATGCCCCCGTCCTGCTGGCAGGCGATATCGACCGGGGCGGCGTGTTCGCCCAGCTTTACGGCACTGTGGAGCTGCTGGAGCCGGAGGAGCGGGCCCGCATTCAGGGACTCATCATCAACAAATTCCGCGGCGATGTGGAAATTCTGCGCCCGGGCCTGACCATGCTGGAAGAAAAAACGCGCCTGCCCGTGCTGGGCGTGGTGCCCTACCTGAACGTGGACATTGAGGACGAGGATTCCCTCTCCCAGCGGCTGGACGTGAAAAATGTTGTCAAGCCGCTGGATGTGGCCATCATCCGGCTGCCCCGCCTCTCCAACTTTACAGATTTCATCTCGCTGGAGCAGCACCCGCTGTTGGGCGTGCGGTATGTGGAGAGCACCCGCGGCCTCGGCGCGCCGGACTGCATCATCCTGCCCGGCACCAAGAACACGGTGGACGACCTGCTCTGGCTCCGTCAATCCGGGCTGGAAGCGGCCATTTTAAAGCTGGCCGAGCGCGGCACACCCATTTTGGGCGTCTGCGGCGGCTACCAGATGCTGGGCCAGCAGCTGGACGACCCCACCGGCAGCGAGAGTGGCCGGGTACAGTCCCTGCGGGGGCTGGGCCTGCTGCCCACCCGGACGGTCTTCTCGGAGCAGAAGCGCCGCACCCAGGTCACGGCCACGGTCACGGCAGAGCCCTTTGCCGGGGCAAAGCTGACGGGGTATGAGATCCACACCGGCCGGACCGTGGTGGAGGGCACGCCCTTTGATACCCTTGCGGACGGCCAGCCCGAGGGCTGTGTCAGCGGCAGTGTGTTTGGCACCTACCTCCACGGCCTCTTTGATACCGGCGAATTGACCGAAAAACTGACCGCGTTTTTGTGCAAACAGAAGGGCATCGCCCCGGAAGCCGCTGCCCTTGTGCCCATGGAGCAGTACCGCCAGCAGCAGTTTGATCTGCTGGCCGACGGCGTGCGGGGCGCGCTGGACATGGCCGCGGTTTACCGGGCCATGGGAATGGAGCGCTGAGATGGAACAGGGACTTTTGCACCTCTATTACGGGGACGGAAAAGGAAAGACCACCGCCGCCATGGGCCTGGCCCTGCGGGCACTGGGCAGCGGCAAACGGGTGGTCATCGTCCAGTTTTTGAAAGGCGGAAACAGCGGGGAGATCCCGCTGCTGGCAAAGCTGGGGGCCGAAATTTACCGGGGCAAGGCGGGGCAGAAATTCGTCTTCCAGATGAATGAAGCCGAAAAAGCCGCCACCCGGGAATTACAGAACCGGAACCTGCGGAACGCCATGGACCGGCCTGCCGATCTGCTGGTCCTGGACGAGGCCGGTTCGGCCTGGGAGCTGGACATGGTGGACAAGGCACTGCTCCAAAAGGCGGTGCGGGAGCGCCCTGCCGCACGGGAGTGCGTGCTGACGGCCCACCAGCCGCCCCAGTGGATGCTGGACGAGGCCGACTATGTGACGGAAATGAAATGCCACCGCCACCCCTACCAGAAAGGGGTCCCGGCGCGAAAGGGGATAGAATATTGACGCCGCAGCACCATCTGCCCGCTGACATTGAGCGGACGAGCCTGAAAATGATTGCCGCGGAGCTGGCCGAACTGGGCCTGACCCCGCCTCCGGAGACGGAAGCCGTTGTCCGGCGGGTCATCCACACCACGGCGGATTTTGACTACGCCAAAAACCTGCGCTTTACGCCCGGGGCCGTGCAAAAGGCCGTGGAGGCCTTGCACAAAGGGGCGTTCCTCGTCACCGACACCAACATGGCGCTGGCGGGCATTACCAAGCCCGGTCTTGCCAAGCTGGGCGGACAGGCAGCCTGCTATATGGCGGACCCCGAAGTGGCCGCGCGGGCCAAGGCGGAGGGCACCACCCGGGCTGTGGCGGCGATGCACAAAGCAGCCGCCGAGCACCCGGGGGCCATCCTGGCCGTCGGCAATGCACCCACAGCCCTGCTCACCATTGCGGAGCAGATTGAGGCGGGCCTGCGCCCGGCGCTGGTCATCGGTGTCCCGGTAGGGTTTGTGAATGTGGTGGAGAGCAAGGAGCGGCTGTTTGTCACCTGCGAGGCCCACGGCGTGCCTGCCATTGTGGCAATGGGCCGCAAGGGCGGCAGCAATGTGGCCGCCGCCATCTGCAACGCCCTCATTTATTCTGCCGCGGAGATGCTGGACCCCACGGCCCGGGGCTGGAACGGTTGAAGATTTTTAGAATCGCAAAAGACAAAAATTGCCCGGAGACACTGCAAATTACAGCGTTCTCCGGGCATTTCTTATACCGTTGCCAGCACGGCGAGGATGCTCTGCCACCGGGGGTTCTGCACAGGCTGTGCAGAAGCGCGGCGGGCAGCAGCCGGAGCGGCGGGGGCCATGGGCTGGGGCATCCGGTCCACCGGGCAGGCAAAGGGCGAAGCAAGGTCGGCCTGCCACTGAGCGGCCAGTTGGACGGCCTCCGGGCAGGATTGGAGGGTGCGCCGCTCCGTCCCGGCCAGAAAATCGCCCAGCCAGCAGAGGACGGCGGCCATGGGCAGCTGGGCGGCGGCATCGGTGCTCCAGTAGCACCAGTGCGCGCCCCGGCCTACAAAGCTGTCTACCGTGATGAGCGCCCCCTCCCGCGCGTTGCGGGGCAGGGCGGCGGTGTGGTCGCCGGAGCAGCGGCGCAGCTCGTGCAGGACGCGCTCGGCCCGGCCTGCATCAAGGGCATCGTCCCGGATGTAGGCGGCAAAGTCGTCCGCACTCAGCAGTTCATCCGCCTTGGCAGGGAAGTGGCCCGTCATCTCGCCGGAAGCATTGTGGCAGAGCTGCCAGCCCTTGCGGAACAACTGGAAGTTGAGGTTGCGCCGCCCCATGGTGGAGTAAAACAACCGCACCCGGCCGCTGCCGGGCTCCTGCCGCAGTTCCAGATAAGCGTCTGCCCCGCCAAGATCCTGCACTTTTACGCGGAGCAGCAGGGTGGTATCACGTTTCCGGGCAGACATGGCGCGGTGCATCATCTCAAAGTAACGGGCAGCATCCATGGTGGTTCTCCTCTCTTCCGGGACCGATGTTGGTTGTATTTCTGAGAGGAGTATACCACAAACAACAACAAAATACAACTATAAGTTTGCTTACTGGACAAAAATATTTTTAAAACGGAAAACAGAATAAACAATATAGTTGTATGAACTCAATCCCCCAGGGCCCGGATCTCGTGCTGGATGAGCTGCCCGGCGGCACGGGCCAGCTGGTCCATGCCCCGGATGCGGGCCAGGTTTTTGCCGTAAATGCGCTCGGCGGCGGGGATGGAGCTGTTCTCGCCCATAAAGACGGCGGATACCTGGATCCCCTTGCGGCGGAGATCACGCACCTCGGCGGCGGTATCGTCCACGCCGTAGGGCCCGCCGTAATCCCGGCCCAGCGGGTTTTCCGGGCTGGGCGGGATGCGGCGGCTGTCATTGGGGGAGGCATCCGTCAGCAGGATGAGCAGGTGGCGGGGAGCCGGGCCGGGGTCAAAATCCAGCAGGTCGCCTGCCGCCCGCAGGGCCAGGCCGTCCCGGTTCCAGCCCGAGGCGAAATACTGGTTGACACCCTGCCATTGTTTGTCTTTGAAATGCTTGAGCACCCGGAGCACGGTGTAGCCCCGCAGGCTGCAAAAGCTGCTTACCCGCACCGGAATGTGGCAGCGGGAAAGGCTCTCGGCCAGGATGGCACCCTGTGCCGCAATGACTTCCTGGCAGTGGAGCCGGGAGGCCGAGGCATCCAGCAGCAGGTCTACGGTGAACGAGGGCTGGTTCTCCTCCTCGGCACAGCGGAAGACCCGGCTGTCGTCCAGCAGAGGAGCCCGCCAGACCCGCTCCGGGTCCAGATTGCCGCTGCGGGCGATCCGGGCGTTGGGCTGCTGGTGGACGAGGATGCAGTTCTGGATCTGCTCGGTCAGCCGGAGCACCACGCTGCGGTGGAGCTCCCGGTTTTTGGCATCGTAAGCCCGGTTGCGGTCGGCCTGCAATTCGGCCTGCTCGGCCAGATGTTTCGCTTCGGGGGTGGGGGCCTGCTCCGGGCTGGGCACGCCGGAGGCAAACCACAAATGGCACCCCAGATGGTCCCCGGTGCAGAGCTCCTGCTCGGCCTTGCGCAGCCGTTCCGGCGGGTAGAGAGAGCGGCCAAAGCAGCTCTCGATGTAGGCCCGGTCCTCGGCGGCGTTCTGTTTCAGTGTAATATGGGCCAGCCGTTTGTCGGCAGTCGGCCCGCCGCCGCCCGCATCCACACTGCCCGAGTGCTCCACCGTCATCCGGTCGGTCTTGATCATCTGGGTGGGCATGGTCTTGGTGGCAAGGGAGGCCAGAAGCCCCTCCAAGTGCAGATGCAGTGCCAGTTTCTGGTGCACCGTGCCGTCAAAGAGGGCAAATTTAGCGTAAAGGGCCAACACGCTGGCTTTCAGTTCCTCGGGCTTGGGCGGTGTTTCCGGGGCCAGGGCCGCCGCCAGCTGGCTTTCATAAGGGGTCAGCACCGGGTCGGCCCGACCCTGTACCCGCCGCCAGCGGGTGGCCTGCATGGAGTAGACCAGCTGGTTTTTCGCCATCCACTCCTGCCGCGAGAGTTTGTACTGGATGCCGAAGAAATAATCCGCGTGGGCCCGCCGCAGCTCGGCCAGCACCGGGCGGCGGGGCAGCTCCAGCGCGTAGGCGGCGCTTTCGAGGTACAGCCAGGTCAGGTCGTCCAGCAGGGACTGCTTCACGTCGCCGTCCCAGGTATGGAACAGCTCCCGCACAAGGTCGTCGCCGTAATATTTGTGCACCAGCCCCACGATGCAGTTCATGTAAAAATCCACGGTGCCATCGGTGTTGCGGGCCAGAAACAGCGGCTCAAAGCCGTATTCGCCTGCCGCGGCCCACACCTGATTGGCGGCCCGCCGCTCCTGCGCGGTGTAGCTCTGCGCTTCCATAGGGCGGCCCCTCAGTTGAAGAGCTTGGCGGCGGTGAGCTGGGCCGGGATGCGGGCGGCAATGACGTCCCGGATGAGCCCCTGCTCGTAGGAATCAAAGGCTTTGTTGGTGATGCCCATGTCCAGCGCGGCCCCGGCAGGCACGCCCCGGCGGATGAGCCGCAGGGCGTCCAGCATCCCGCGCAGGTCCAGCGCTTTGGTGGAGATTTCCGCGCTGTCGCACTTTTTCTGTAAATCGAGGAAAAGCTGGGCAAACTGATGGACGTACTTGCCCGTCAGATCCGGGAACTGGGCCCGGAGCAGCTTTTCGAGGTTTTCCTCGGTGATGGTGGGCATCTGGATGACCACAAAGCGGGAGGTGAGGGCTTCGTTCAGTTCCCGGGTGCCCGCGTAGCCGTAGTTCATGGTGGCAATGAAACGGGTCTCCTCGGCCAGCGGGATGCGCTCGTAGCCGGGCACATCGATGGCGCGGCGGAAATCCAGCACCGCGTGGAGGACAGCCAGCGCCTCGTTCTTTGCCATGTTGATCTCATCCAGCACGCCAAAGCCGCCGCACTGAGCACAGCGGTAGACCGGGCCGGGCCGGAATTTGACGGCACCGCCCTCAAAGGTGTCCATGCCGATGAGGGAGGCCGCGTCCATATTCACATGGAACGAGATATCCCATGCCGGGCGGCCAAAGGCGGTGGCCAGATTCTCCGCCAGCACATTTTTGCCGGTGGCCTTGCCGCCGGCCAGCAGCAGGTTCTCGCCGCAGAGCAGGGCGGCCAGTGCCTGCTCCCAGACGTCTTTTCCATAGTAAGTAAAGGCCGACTGCGGCACACGGGGAGCCAAAGCCTCGGTCAGCGGGTGGGTGGTACGATATTCATTGACGGCCAGCAGCAGATCCGGGCTGACGCCCTCCTGCTGTAAATTTTCCATCAGAGTGGAAGTTGTGACCATTTTGGAAACATCTCCTTGCGGTTGGCATTGCCAAACCAATTTTTCAGCCCTATCATAGCACAAATGCGGATGGTTTGGTAGGGGAGAACGGACAAGATGCGGCAAGAAAAAAGAAACTGATTTGCATTTGCAGAGCCGCCTTGCTACAATAAGAAAAAACGAAAGGGGCGCACTGCCATGAAACAAGACCGCCGCCGCTGGAAGGTCTGCTTTAAAACGAACTATTGGGGAACCCAAAAGGGAACCGACCCCGGCGAGGAACTGTGCCTTGACCGGGAATTTGAATGGAACGGCCATCGGTGGCAGATCCCGGCCCTTTACCGGTGCAGACAGGGATTGGTCGTGGACTTTGCCATGGAGGTGCCGCAGGAAGAGCTTCGGGCTTTCATGAAAAAATGGGGCATTGCGGAAGACGGCGAATGCACCCGCACCCTGACCAGAGCCGAGGAACGCCAGATGGAGCAGGAAAATCCGCTGGATGGGGGATTTTGTGCAGAGCTGGTGCTGAACGGGATGCGCCTGCGCCCAAGCGACGGCTGTGGGGTAGGGTATCTTCCGGGGGATGCTGCCGGGAACGATGAGGCGGCAGAACTTCTGTTCCACTATGGACTGGAGAAAACGAAAATCTGGCGGTTCTGGCGGAACAGCTATCCGTGGGCAACGAAAAGCCGGAGAAGCTGCCCAAAACGGTTCCGCACGCTGGAAGTACAAATGGAAGCAGAGTTGGAACAGTATCGGAGCGAGTGTTTCCGGACCCCTGTGGTGGGGGAATCGGTGATGGTCCACGATGCGGCAGATGGAACAGCCTATCGGTTGACGGTGCTGGGGGCCAGGTCGGAAACGCTGGAGCTCCCGGATGATGATGGATGGGAGCGGCCCAATTGCTTTTGCCTGATGACCTACCGCCTGACCCCAAAAGCGGAAAACTTCTTTCTCGACGACTGCGCGGAGGGAGACCACCCGCGCCGCAGAGCGCGTCCGCCCATTGACCCGGAACGGACGGCACTGGAAAAGAAGTATGGGCTGGAACCGCAGATGGAAGGAGACGCGGCCATTGCGGTGATCGGGGGTGCCGACGGCCCGACCGCCGTTTTCTGCACAGTGCGCGGGGAAACAGAAGAGACAAATGGTGCGGCTGCGGCATGTTCCGCCTGTTATTTCGAACCGGTCCAGCTGGAAACCATCACATGGCAGGCGTCGTTCTGCCGCAAGCCCTGTGCGGACGCCGACGTGAAACTCCTTTAAGAAACTTTCAGCCAAGACGCTTAGATTTCACCACCCAAACAAATTGACACCACCCCTAAAATAAGATAAAATGTCTTCTGTTGTGTTAAAAATCCAAGTAACAGGTGAAACAAACATATGATCGAAACCATTGCGGCCGTCAATCAGGCGGTCAACAGCTTTATCTGGGGAATCCCGGCCATGGTGTGCATCATCGGCGTGGGTTTGCTGCTCAGTGTGCGGACCGGCTTTTTGCAGATCCGCAAATTCCCCTACGCCATCCGCACCACCATTGGCCGGATGTTCCGCAAAAAGGATGCCTCGGACGGCACCATGACCCCGTTCCAGGCCGTCTGCACCGCACTGGCGGCGACGGTGGGCACCGGCAACATCGCGGGCGTGGCGGGTGCCATCGCCATCGGCGGGCCGGGTGCCGTGTTCTGGATGTGGTGCTCGGCGCTGCTGGGCATGTGCACCAAGTTTTCGGAGGTGACGCTGGCCGTCCATTTCCGGGAGCGGAACAAAAACGGGGAGCTGGTGGGCGGCCCCATGTACTATATTAAAAACGGCCTGGGACAGCGCTGGCAGTTCCTGGCAGTGCTGTACTCCCTGTTTGGCGTGCTGACGGTCTTTGGCACCGGCAACGCCACTCAGGTCAACACCATCGTCACGGCCATTGATTCCGCCGTGCTGGCGTACAACACCTCGGTAAAAAGTTTTCTGCCCACCCTCAACCTCATTGTGGGCGTGGTAGTGGCCATGCTGGTGGCCATGGTGCTGCTGGGCGGCATCAAACGCATTGGCAGCGTCACGGAGAAGCTGGTGCCGTTCATGGCACTGTTCTATGTGGTGCTGGCGGTAGGCGTTGTGGTGCTCAATGTGCAGCGTCTGCCCTATGTGCTGGAGTCCATCATCGCGGGCGCGTTCAACCCCAGAGCGTTCACGGGCGGTGCCATCGGCAGTGTGTTCCTCAGCGTGCAGAAAGGCGTCTCCCGCGGCATCTTCTCCAACGAGGCCGGCCTCGGTACGGGCTCCATCGCCCATGCCTGCGCCGATACCCGGAAGCCCGTCAAGCAGGGGATGTTCGGCATCTTTGAGGTCTTTGCCGATACCATTGTCATCTGCACTCTGACAGCCATGGTCATCCTGTGCAGCGGCGTGCCGGTGGGCTACGGGGCTGCCGCTGGCGCCGAGCTGACCATCGCTGGTTTTACCGCGACTTACGGCGGCTGGTCGTCCATCTTTACGGCGATGGCACTTTGCTGCTTTGCGTTCTCCACCATCATCGGCTGGGGCCTGTACGGCTCTCGCTGTGCGGAATTCCTGTTCCGCACCGATAAGGTGGTGGGGCCGTTCCTCGTGCTCTATTCCTTTGTGTCCATTGTGGGCGCGACGATGGATCTGGGCCTTTTGTGGAACATTGCCGATACGTTCAATGGCCTGATGAGCATTCCCAACCTGATCGCCCTGCTGCTGCTCTCCGGCACGGTGGCAAAGCTGGTCAAAGAGTTTTTTGCGGGCGAGGGTGCCCGGTAAAATAAAACGGAGGACAGGAAAATGGAAAAAGCGCTTTACGACACTTATCTTGCAATTCTGAAAGAAGAGCTGGTGCCCGCGATGGGCTGCACCGAGCCTATCGCGGTGGCCTATGCTGCTGCCCTGGCTGCCCGGGCACTGGGCTGCCCAGCAGAGCAGGCTGAGGTAGCCGCCAGTGCCAACATCATCAAGAACGTCAAAAGCGTGGTGGTGCCCCACACGGGCGGCCGCCGGGGCATTGCTGCCGCCGCTGCCGCAGGCATCGTGGCAGGCGATGCGGACAAGGAGCTGGAAGTGCTCTGCGCCGTGACGGAGGATGACCTGAAGAAGATGGCGGATTTCCTGGAAAAGACGCCCATCCATGTGGAGCGCTCGGGCAAGCCCTACCTGTTTGACATCCAGGTGCGGCTGTTCGGCGGCGGGCATACCGCTTTTGCGGAGATCGCAGGCCACCACACCAATGTCATCGCCCTGCAGCGGGACGGCGAGGTCCTGCTCCAGAAAGAATACGTGGAGCAGACCAGCACCCAGGCCACCGACCACACCCTGCTCAACGTGGAGCAGATCGTCCAGTTTGCCGATGAAGCCGACCTGAACGACGTGAAAGAGACCCTGCAGCGCCAGATCGACTGCAACACGGCCATTGCCAAGCAGGGCCTGGAGGGCCACTGGGGTGCCGAGATCGGCCGCATCCTGCTTCGCTCCTACGGCGACAGCGTCCACAACCGGGCCAAGGCCTGGGCCGCCGCCGGTTCCGATGCCCGGATGAACGGCTGCGAGCTGCCGGTGGTCATCAACTCCGGCAGCGGCAATCAGGGCCTGACGGCTTCTCTGCCGGTCATCATCTACGCCCGGGATATGGGGGCCTCGCGGGAGCTGCTCTACCGTGCCCTGCTGGTGTCCAACCTCGTTACCATCCACCTCAAAACAGGCATCGGGCCCCTCTCGGCCTACTGTGGCGCCACCAGTGCCGGCTGCGGTGCAGGCGCGGGCATTACATACCTCCATGGCGGCCGCTATGACGAGATCGCTCACACGGTGGTCAACGCGCTGGCCATCAACTCCGGTATGGTCTGCGATGGTGCCAAGGCCAGCTGCGCCGCAAAGATCGCTTCTGCCGTGGAAGCAGGTCTGCTGGGAATGCAGATGCAGATGCACGACAGCGAGTTTGTGGGCGGCGACGGCATCGTGCTCAAGGGCGTGGAGAACACCATCCGCAACGTGAGCAAGATGGCCCACGACGGCATGGCCGAGACCGACCGTGAGATCATCCGCCTGATGATCGCCCCGCAGGAGGGGGCCGCAAGCTGCTGATGGAAAAATACTGCCATGGCTTGACTTTTTTGCAAAATCGCATATAATAAAAGTGCGAACGATAAGATACCATATCCAATGAGTATCACCAAAAGGAAAGAACCCCCTCGGAGTTGCAGCTCCAAGGGGGTTCTTCCATTTGTTAGTGCTTGCTGTCCTTGTGCTTACCGTCAAGCCACTTGCTGATGTAGTTGGAAACTACACCCGCTGCGACGGATAAGATGAACGATAAAACCAGATCCATAAGTATCACCTCCCATCTCAATGAAAATTGAGTGGAAAGGGCAGCAACTTTAGTATAACATAGATGGACAGGAAAAGACAGGTGTTTGATTCTGGATGCTAGAAATTCCGCAAGAGGAACAGAGAGGATGTTTCTAGGTTTGTTTGGGGAAAAGAAACTCATTCCGGGAATGCGAAAGGATAGAAAGAACTCTTTGATTTGTGATAAAAAATTGAAAAGATATCCAAAAAATATCGGCCACTTTTTGTCGGGATGCACAAATAATTTGTGAAATTTTCAAAACACTTGACAAGGCACCCGGGGGAGGGTACGATGCAGGAAACAGGAAAATATCCTGAACGAAATTTTATTTTTTGAGGAGGACCTTACTTATGAAGGCATTCAAAAAACTGGCTGCTATCGTTCTGGCAGGCGTCATGGCTCTGGCAGTCCTGACTGGCTGCAGCGACAGCGACAAGACCACTTTCCACAAGCAGCTGACCGACGCTCTGTCTGATGCAAAGGTTACTGCTGAGTATAACACTGCAGATGTTGCAAAGGCTGAGAAGATTGCACAGCTGTGGGATAGTTATGCTGCTGAGATCAAGAGCATTGAGAAGAAGCAGTCTGAGGGCAAGTATGATACTCATGGTGATTATCTGGATGCTCGTGCAGCAGCACTCGATAAAGTTGTAAACGCTGCTACTCTGGTTGGTGGTGAGCAGATTGGCTTCGTTACCGTTCAGGAGAAAGATGCAGCTACCATTGCTTCTATCGTTTCTACCCTGAAAGCAAATGGCGCTACTAAGTACGGTTATTCCAATTCTCGTACCAAGGCCGCTTTTGAGAAAGAGGTCCATGGCACTTTTACTGAGGGCGAGTTCATCGTTCTGGTTTACGAGAAGTAATCAAAGGCCCATCGCTTGAAATTACAATAAAAGAAAAAGAACCATGTAGGCTGAAAAGCTTACATGGTTCTTTTTTATAATTGTAAATTGGATAAAGTTTCTGAAACAAAAATCATCTGTATAAAAATTTCATGAAAATTACAAGAAAATCCGATTGCATTATTTTTAACAATGCGGTAAAGTAATGGTAAAGAAAACCCCGCACGGGGCGGGGAAGAGAATGTTTGGAGGCTTACTATTATGGCTGATCGCATTGTCCTGAATACGATTTCTTACCATGGCCACGGTGCCATCGAGAACATTGTGCCCGAGCTGACTGCCCGTGGCTACAAGAAAGCGTTCGTCTGCTCTGACCCGGATCTGATCAAGTTCGGCGTCACCAAGAAAGTGACCGACCTGCTGGATGCTGCAAACTTTGCTTACAGCGTGTACAGCGAGATTAAGCCCAACCCCACCATTGCCAACGTGCAGGACGGCGTGGCTGCTTTTAAGGCCGCGGAGGCAGACTGCATCGTGGCCATCGGCGGCGGCTCCTCCATGGATACCGCTAAGGCCATTGGCGTGATCATCAACAACCCCGAGTTTGCGGATGTCCGCTCTCTGGAGGGCGTGGCTCCCACCAAGAAGCACGCGGTATTCACCATTGCAGTGCCCACCACTGCCGGTACCGCTGCCGAGGTCACCATCAACTATGTGATTACCGACGTGGAGAAGAAGCGCAAGTTCGTCTGCGTGGATACCAACGACATCCCGGAGATCGCGGTCGTCGATCCCGATATGATGGCTTCCATGCCCAAGGGCCTGACCGCTGCCACCGGTATGGATGCTCTGACCCACGCCATTGAGGGCTACATCACCAAGGGCCACTGCACCATCTCCGATATGTTCCATCTGGAAGCCATCAAGCTCATCAGCGAGAACCTGCGCGGTGCGGTCCAGAACACGCCGGAAGGCCGCGAGGGAATGGCTCTGGGCGAGTACATTGCCGGTATGGGCTTCTCCAATGTCGGTCTGGGCATCATCCACTCTATGGCACACGGCCTGTCCGCTCTGTATGACACTCCGCATGGTGTGGCCTGCGCTATCCTGCTGCCGGTCGGTCTGGAGTACAACAAGAGCGTTGCCGGTGAGCGCTACCGCGCGGTCGGCAAGGCCATGGGCGTCAAGGGCATTGACGAGATGAACGACGCGCAGGCAGCCGATGCCACCATCGCCGCGGTCAAGCAGCTGAGTGCGGATGTGGGCATCCCCGCAAACCTGCACGGCATCCTGAAAGAAGAGGACATCCAGTTCCTGGCGGAGTCCGCTTATGCAGACGCCTGCCGCCCGGGCAACCCCCGCGACACCAGCGTGGAAGAGATCGTGGAGCTGTACAAGAGCCAGCTGTAATGGTCTGCAGCGCCTGAGAGGGCAAGCCTGCTGAAAGAAAACATCCAAACACGGCGATACGCTGTCTCTGGCAAACAGAGCGTGTATCGCTGTGTTTTTTTGCATTTTATCTTGCATGGAAGCCTAAAATAGCATACAATTGTACCATGCAATTCACACGCGATGGAAAGGAGCTGCAATGGAGCTCAATTTTTACTCTCTGAGTGTTCTATATCTGGTCTATTCGTTCCTGGGCTGGGTAGGCGAGACGGTGGTGGCAACGGTAAAGGGCCGCCGCTTTGCCAACCGAGGCGTGGCGTCCGGCCCGTTCTGCTTTATCTACGGCTTTACGGCGGTGCTGCTGGCGATTTCCTTTGCAGACCGCCCCAGCCCGCTGCTGCTGTTTCTGGGCTGTGCCATTGACGCCACCGTGGTGGAGTGGCTGACGGCCAAACTGCTGGAGCGGGTGAATCGCCGCCGCTGGTGGGACTACTCCGGCAAGCGCTTCAACGTGGATGGCTACATCTGCCTGCAATACTCGCTGCTCTGGGGCGCGCTGGGCACGGCGACGGTCCTGTGGGGCAACGGTCTGCTCTTCAAGCTTTACGGCCTGCTGCCCCAGTGGCTCGTCCGGCCGTTGCTGTGGGTCTCCATCACGATCTCCCTGTTGGACCAGCTGGGCGCGTTCCTGGCAGTGAGCCGCTACGCCCGGGAGCATCCGCACCTGGAACAGCTCAATGCCGAGCTGGAAAAGCACTCCGATCAGCTCCGCACCCGGCTCAGCAGCTGGGTGGAGCGCCGTGTCCAGAAAGCTTACCCGGCCGCCGCGCGGGGGACGCCGACCGCCACAGCCCAAAAGACCCTGAGCTTTGCCGACCTGCTCTGGCTGTTCGTCATCGGGGCATTTCTGGGCGACATTGTGGAGACGCTGTTCTGCCGGGTGACGGCGGGCGTCTGGATGAGCCGTTCCAGCCTGGTCTGGGGTCCGTTCAGCGTGGTGTGGGGGCTGGCACTGGCCCTCTCTACCGTTCTGCTGCGGAACTGTGAGGACAAAAGCGACAGCGCCATCTTTGCCTTTGGCGTCTTCATGGGCGGTGCCTATGAGTATGTGTGCAGCGCCGTAGGCGAGCTGCTGTTTGGTGTCATCTTCTGGGATTACAGCGGCTTCAAATTCAACATTGCGGGCCGCGTCAACCTGCTGTACTGCTTTTTCTGGGGCATTGCGGCGGTGGTTTGGCTCCGGCTGGGCTATCCGCTGGTGGCAAAGGGGATGGACCTCGTCCGGCGGCACGTCAAACCCTGGATGACCATTTTACTGGCCATTTTTATGGCGGTGAACATGTCCCTTTCCGGTCTGGCGCTGGCCCGGTATAACAGCCGGACCGACGGCATCACGCCGCGGAACCAGCTGGAGGCTTTTTTGGACGAACACTTTGACAACGCCCGGATGGAGCGTGTCTACCCCAACGCGAAGAAAACATAAAAAGACATCAAAAACAAGGGCCTCCGCAGATGCGGAGGCCCTTGCTCGTTGTAAGTTTAGAAAATCTTGATCTCTTCTTTGTCCATAAAGGCAGCGCCCGCAAAACCGGCGGTTTCCAGCTGGCCCAGCTGTTTGCCCAGCTTCTTGGCCTGCTCCAGCACGGTCACGTTGTAGCGCTCCCGCAGCTGTGCGGCCTTGGCCAGCACGGCAGGGAAGTCGGAGCCTTTCTGGTAGAGCAGAGCGATCTTCTGCTTGGCACCGGGGATCTGGTAGCCCTGCTCCAGCAGGATGCCGCAGACGCGCTCAAAGCCGATGGAGAAGCCCACAGCAGGCACCTGGGTGCCCAGGAACTTGCCCACCATGTTGTCGTAGCGGCCACCGCCGGCCACGGCCCCGCTGAACTGCGGGCAGGTGATCTCAAATACCATGCCGGTGTAGTAGCCCTGGCCGCGGACCAGGCTGGGGCAGTAAGCCACGCTGAAGCGGTCCCCGGCCATGGCTTTGGCGGTGGCCAGGACATATTTCAGGTCGTCGGCAATGGCGGGGTCCGCACAGCGGGCGGCCACGGCGTCCAGCGTGACTTCTCCGGCGGCGATGAACTCAGCCAGTGCGTGGATGGCGTTCTCCGGCAGCTGTTTCTCGGTCAGCTCGGCCTTGACGCCCTCGGCACCGATCTTGTCCATCTTATCAAAGGTGATGCAGACGGAGTCCAGCGTGTCGGCCGCAAAGCCCATGCTTTCCAGCATCCCGCGCAGGATGCGGCGGTCATTGATGTTGACGGTAAAGCCGGTGAAGCCGATGCCCAGCAGGGCGCGGGTGGTCACGTCGATGAGCTCCACCTCGGCGTTGGGGCTCTCATCGCCCAGGATGTCAATGTCGCACTGGACAAACTCGCGCAGGCGGCCTTTCTGGGGGCGCTCGGCGCGGAAGACGCGGTCGGTCTGGATGACCTTGAACGGGTGGGGGAGCTTGTCCTTGTTGGCGGCATAGAAGCGGCTCAGGGGCAGGGTGAGGTCATAGCGCAGGCCCATATCGGAGAGGGCCTTGGGGTCGCCGCTGTTCAGGGCGGCGGTGAGCTTATCGCCCCGCTTGAGCACCTTGAAAATGAGGTTCAGGTTGTCGCCGCCATCGGATTTATCGAGGTTTTCCATATCCTCCAGCATGGGGGTGGAGATACGCTCGAAACCGGAGGCACGGTAGGTCTCCAGAATTTTGCCCTGGATATAATCGCGCAGGGTCTGCTCCGCGGGCAGCAGGTCCCGCATACCTTTCAACGCTTGGGTCTTCATGGTTGGTAATTCCTCTCTTTTTAAAGAAGTAAAACCTCTCCGTCACGCCTGCGGCGTGCCACCTCCCCTCATAGGGGAGGCCTTGGCAAAAACGAGAAGCTTTCCCTCTTCGCCAGAGGCTCCCCTCAGTAGGGGAGCTGTCGAGCGGAGCGAGACTGAGAGGTTTCATCGTAATTCTTACCCCTCAATTATAAAGAAATATGCGGGTTTGTCAATCAAAAAGGGCACACTATCCTGTGAGGTGATGCGCAAAATGCAGAAAACAAGACCATGGGCCATTCTGGCGGCGGGGGCGGCCATTCAAATATTAACAGGCCTGCCCGCGGCCTGGGGCGTGTTCCAGCAGCCGGTCATGGAGGAGTACGGCCTCTCGGAACAGGGGGCCGGGCTGGCGTTCGGCATCCTGATCGCGGCATTCGGGGTGGGGTGTGTGATCGGCGGCTTTCTGCAAGACCGGAACGGCCCGCGCCACGCGGCGCTCTGGGGCACGGCTCTGCTCTGCGGCGGGTTCTTTGCGGCGGCCCTCCTGCCCGGGGCCGCGGGCGGGTGGTTCTGGGTAC
>OLNS01000386.1_pt1 | contig 41538 bp, 52 predicted proteins | sample 1673031 | NCBI WGS metagenome assembly OLNS01 (sample SAMEA3136748, study PRJEB25190) | human gut metagenome | biome: human gut; feature: human-associated habitat; material: faeces | place: Austria | collected 2013
TGGTATTCCAGCTGCCGCAGCTGGGGCAGCGCCCCATCCAGCGGGGGCTTGTCTCCCCACAGTTGGAACAGACATATACCGTTTTCAACTTCGGCTCTTTCATAAAAAGACTCCTGTGATTTCATTCGAGATACTTTGCATTTATCATACCACATTGCGCCGGTGCCCGCAAGGAACCGTTACGGAAATGCAGCCAGCTGACTGCCCAAATAAGCAAGACAGGTAGCGGCTCCGCAGAGCGGAAGCATCGCTGCGGCGGTCAGTGCAAATTGTCCCAATAGCAGCTGGGCATGGGCAGAGGGGCTCCTCCCCCGCCCAAGAGAAAAAGCATGGAGTCTTCCGCTGACTTCCAGCGCGCAGGAGCCAAACCAGCAAAGTGCACCTGCAGCCAGTGCCGCCGGGATGCCGGAAATAAAAAGAAAGAACAACGCCTGCGGAAGTGGTATGCCGGAAAACAGCTGGAATGTCAACAGCCCTGCTCCAGCGCCATACAGCATGGTAAAAAGATAGATGGGCACAGGCCCGATGGCGGATAACCCTAACAGCAACAGAACGCAGAGGACTCCCAAAATCGTAAGCAGTTCGGTGCCGAACAGCTGTGCAATCTGTGAAGCGCTCTGGACAGCAAACAGGCCGCGCCAACAGCGCAGGTAATAGGAAAGCATGTCCATCTCTGCTGTATCCAGAAGCGCCTGCAGAATTCCCGCTGTAAAGGCTCCTGAGAGATAAGAACCTGCAAGAAGCACGCATCCCTGATGAGGTGCAGAACGCTCTCTGTGGGACGCGGGAGCCGTTCTGGAAAGCACTTCTGTTTCTGGAATGTGTGGAACCGTTGTTTCCGGTGTGCTTTGGACGATAGCGGGCAGCGGTTCTTGTTCCGGAACGGGTGGCAGTGATGGAGGTGGTGTTATGGGGCCTTTTTCGATTGGTTGTATTTCAGGTTCCTGATAAACCCACATAAGGGCTGTCCCTCCTTTGAAAGATAAAAGCAGGTGCACCGAAGCGATGCACCCGATTTTCAGGAAAAGCTCAGACTCTGCGTTTCCGCTCCGAGCGCAGCATCCCGAGGACGCCGCCGATGCAGCCGAACAGCAGCGTGACCCCGAACCGGACCAGCTGCATTTCCTGCAAAGGACTGCCGGAAAGCAGACCGAAGCAAAGCAGCAGAAAAACGAATAGAGCCCCCTGTACTACCCCACAGAGCAGCCCGCGGCTTTTCTGCCAGAAAGCCATCAGCCAGCCGCTGAACAGGCTGCCCGCACTGACCGCACAGGTCGCCATGGGCCAGGCCGCATCCTGCGAAAGGCCCTGCTGTGCCATCAATGCGGCGAGGCCCGCCATACAGGCCCCGGTGACACAGCAGCCTGCGCCAAATGAGACCAACGCCCGGCCCGCCGGGAATTTTGCCGGAGAATTACCATTGCCAGACATAAAAACGCGCCTCCCTGCACTTACTGTATGCAGAAAGGCGCGTAAAAAATTCTTGCAGGCTGAAAAATTACTTCTTGGAGGAAGCAGCGTTGTCCATGTTCAGCTTCTCGACAGAGCTGATGGCATTCTTGATGAAGCGGATCTTCACACGGTCAGCGCCAGTCTCCAGAACGAACGTGTCGTCCTTGATGGCAACCACGCGGCCGACAATGCCGCCGATGGTAGTGACCTGATCGCCAATTTCCAGAGCAGCACGCATGGCGGCGTCTTTCTTCTCCTGCTTCTTCTGGGGACGATAGATCATGAAATACAGCAGGACGAGCATCAGCGCCAGCGTGAAGAAGAGGCTGATATAGCTTTCGGTAGTAGTGGTCAGAAAATTCATCGGGAAAAATCTCCTCTCAAATTCATATAGGAATATTATATACGTTTATTCGCCCCGTTGCAAGGGGAATTGCTCAAATTCTTGTATCAAGCAGCTTGACATAGCGGTCGTGGAAAGCCGTAAACGTGCCAGCGTCCAGTTCATCGCGGATCCGCTCCATCAGATGGTTGTAGAACCACAGGTTATGCATGACTGCCAGACGCATTCCCAGCAGCTCCTCCGCCTTGAACAGGTGGCGAATATAGGCGCGGGAATAGTTGCGGCAGGCCGGGCAGCCGCAGGTGGGGTCAATGGGGCGCTCATCCCGCTCGTACTTGGCATTTTTGATGTTGATGATGCCGCCCCAGGTGTTCAGGTGGCCGTGGCGGGCATTCCGGCTTGGCATCACGCAGTCAAACAGATCGACACCACGGGCAACCGCCTCAATGATGTTGCCTGGGGTGCCAACGCCCATCAGGTAACGGATCTTATCCTTGGGCATATAGGGCTCTACTTCGCTGATCATCTCGTACATGACCTCGGTGGGCTCACCCACGGCCAGGCCGCCGATGGCATAACCGTCCAGATTCATTTCTGCGATCTGCTTCATATGCTCTACACGCAGGTCCGCATAGGTGCAGCCCTGGTTGATGCCGAACAGAAGCTGGTCAGGATTGGTTGCCTTGCCCTCGTGCTTCAGGCGGGCCAGTTCTTTCTGGCAGCGTGCCAGCCAGCGCACGGTGCGCTCACAGCTTGCTTTGGAATAATCGTGCTGGGCTGGGTTCTCCACGCACTCGTCAAAGGCCATGGCAATGGTAGACCCGAGGTTTGCCTGAATCTGCATACTCTCTTCCGGGCCCATGAAGATGCGGTGGCCGTCCAGATGAGAGGCGAACGTCACGCCTTCTTCGGTGATCTTCCGGAGCTTGGCCAGGCTGAACACCTGGAATCCGCCGCTGTCGGTCAGGATGGGGCCGTTCCAACGGGTAAACTTGTGCAGACCGCCCATTTCAGCCACCAGCTTATCGCCCGGGCGGAGATGCAGATGGTAGGTGTTGCAAAGCATTACCTGGGTGCCGATCTCCCGCAGATCCTGTGCGGAGAGGCCGCCCTTGATAGCGCCTGCCGTGGCTACATTCTGGAATGCCGGGGTCTGCACCGTGCCGTGCACGGTTTTGAACTCGCCCCGCCGGGCATTGTGCTCCTGCTTGAGGAGCTTGTAGGTCGTCAAAGAAGGCATAAACGTTTCCTTTCTGTGCACGGAAAACAGCCGTGCTCCCTGTGCCGCATGGCGGGCGGCAGTGTGCAGAAATTATCATCAGCATCGCCCGGGCGATGCTTTGACCCGAAATTTTAAAAATATAAAACGTATTATCGTATAAATATTAGAGGATCAGCATCGCGTCTCCGAACGAGAAGAAACGGTAACGCTTCTCAACGGCCACTTTATAGGCCGCCATGGTCTTTTCGTAGCCGTACAGCGCGGACACCAGCATGATGAGGGTGCTCTCCGGCAGGTGGAAGTTGGTGATGAGGCCGTCGATGCAGTTGAACTTGACGCCCGGGTACAGGAAGATGGAGGTGTTGCCGCTGCAGGCTTTGATCTCGCCATACTTGGCGGCAACGGCTTCCAGGGTGCGGCAGCTGGTGGTTCCAACCGCAATGACGCGGTGCCCGGCGGCCTTGGTCTCCCGGATGCGCTGGGCGGTTTCCTCGCTGATGGAGTACCATTCGCTGTGCATCTTGTGGTCCGCGATCTCATCTTCCATCACGGGGCGGAATGTGCCCAGACCCACATGGAGGGTCACTTCAGCAATGCCGACCCCCTTGGCCCGGATGGTGTCCATCAGCTCCGGAGTGAAATGCAGGCCGGCTGTGGGCGCTGCGGCACTGCCAAGCTCCTTGGCATACACCGTCTGGTACTGGCTCTGGTCTTCCAGCTGTTTGGTGATATAGGGCGGCAGCGGCATTTTGCCAAACTCATCCAGTTTTTCATAAAGGGTCTCTGTGTCATAATAGAATGTAACGTACTTGTTGCCATCCTCCATGGTTTCATCCACCACAGCGGTCAGGGTGCCGTCACCAAAGCTGACCTTGGTGCCGGGCTGCATCCGCTTGCCGGGCTTTGCCAGGCACTCCCACTGGTCGCCTTTGACCTGACGGAGGAGCAGCAGCTCACAGACAGCGCCGGTGGGCTGCTTGACGCCAACGATGCGGGCAGGCAGGACCTTGGAATTGTTGACGACGAGCAGGTCGCCCGGCTCCAGATATTCGGGCAGGTCGTGGAAGATCCGGTGCTGGATGCTGTCGTCTTTCTGGCTCAGAACCATCAGCCGTGCAGAGTCGCGGGGATCTGCGGGCTCCTGTGCAATGAGCTCTTTGGGTAAATCATACCAAAAATCTTTTTTTAACATGAATGCATTTGCCTTTCCGATGATTGACACGAATGCCGTATCAATGTTATCATAAAATCTGTATAGACAGTCTTTATTATATTGCATTCGTGCCTGCTTTGCAAGCGGCGCTTGTGTAAATTTATCTTTTTGAAAGGAAAGGTACTGGAAATGGAAAAACAGTATAGAGTGGGTATCGTTGGTGCAACGGGTATGGTCGGTCAGCGTTTTGTTACGCTGCTGGAGAATCACCCCTGGTTCAAACTGACCACGCTGGCCGCTTCCGGCCGCAGTGCAGGCAAAACCTATGAAGATGCAGTCGGTCCCCGCTGGGCTATGACCAGCCCGATGCCGGAGAGCGTGAAGAAGATGGTGGTGCTGGATGCTTCTAACGTGGAAGAAGTCGCCTCTCAGGTCGATTTTATCTTCTGCGCCGTGAACATGCCCAAAGCCGAGATCAAGGCGCTGGAAGAGGCCTATGCCAAGGCAGAGTGCCCGGTGGTCTCCAACAACAGTGCAAACCGCTTTACCCCGGATGTTCCGATGGTCGTGCCGGAGATCAACGCTGACCATATTGAGATCATCCCGGCACAGCGCAAACGTCTGGGTACCAAGCGCGGTTTTATCGCGGTCAAGTCCAACTGCAGCCTGCAGAGCTATGTGCCTGCCCTGCATCCCCTGATGAAAGACTTTGGCGTCAACAAGGCGCTGGTCTGCACCTATCAGGCCATTTCCGGCGCAGGCAAGACCTTTGACCGGATGCCCGAGATCATCGACAATGTCATCCCCTATATCGGTGGTGAGGAAGAGAAGAGTGAGCGCGAACCGCTGAAGCTGTGGGGCCACATTGAGGGCAATGAGATCGTCAATGCAGAGAAACCCACCATCACGGCACAGTGCTTCCGTGTGCCGGTCTCCGATGGCCACACCGCTGCCGTGTTTGTGAGCTTTGATAAAAAGCCCACCAAAGAGCAGATGCTCGAGGCCTGGGCAAATTTCCGCGGCCCCGCACAGGAGCTCAACCTGCCCAGCGCTCCCAAGCAGTTCCTGCACTACTTTGAGGAAGCGGACCGTCCGCAGCCCAAGCTGGACCGCAATACCGAGAACGGTATGGCTGTCTGCATTGGCCGCCTGCGGGAGGACACCCTGTTTGATTACAAGTTTGCCTGCATGAGCCACAACACCCTGCGCGGTGCTGCAGGCGGCGCTGTCCTGCTGGCAGAGCTGCTGGCAGCCAAGGGCTATTTTGACTAATCTGCGCACAATGCGTTGCAAAGGAGTTTTTTAGCATGAAGAATCCTGTCTTTACGGGTGCGGCTGTCGCCATTATCACCCCGATGTATGAGGACGGCAGTGTCAATTTTGACGAGCTGGGACGTATCATTGAGGATCAGATCGCACGGGGAACGGACGCCGTTGTCATCTGCGGCACCACCGGCGAGTGCTCTACCATGACCGATGAGGAGCAGCTGGCTGCCATCAAATTCACAGTCGATACGGTCAACCACCGCGTCCCCGTCGTGGCAGGTGCAGGTTCCAACGATACCGATCACGGCTGTGCACTGGCGGCAAAATCTGCTGCCTGCGGCGCGGATGCCCTGCTGCTGGTGACCCCGTACTACAACAAGACCAGCCAGGCGGGCCTGGTGGCTCACTTTACCGCCATGGCCGAAGCCGGCGGCATCCCGGTCATCCTGTACAACGTGCCCTCCCGCACGGGCCTGAACATTGCGCCGGAAACGGCTCTGGAGCTGAGCAAGCATCCGCTCATCAACGGCCTGAAAGAGGCTTCCGGCAACATTTCTCAGGTGGCAAAGATCGCGCAGCTCTGCGGCGATGACTTGAACCTCTATTCCGGCAATGATGACCAGGTGGTCCCCCTGCTGTCTCTGGGCGGCAAGGGCGTTATCAGCGTGGTCTCCAACGTCAAGCCGGAGCTGGTGCACAACTGCTGCAAGGCATGGTTTGAGGGAGATACGGCAAGGGCCTGCGCCCTGCAGCTGGAAATGCTGCCCCTGTGTGAGGCTCTGTTCTGCGAGGTGAACCCCATCCCGGTCAAGTACGCTATGAATGTACTGGGCTGGAACGCAGGCGAGTGCCGCCTGCCGCTGGTGGAGCCCAGCGATGAGCACAAGACCAAGATCGAGCAGGCTCTGGTGGAAGCCGGTCTGATCAAAGAATAACACACGTTGGCAGATGCCCGGCGAGAGGATTCTTCCGGGCATTTTGCCGTATTCTGCATTGCAGGAAAAAGAGGTAAAAACCATGACGGATATTATCATTCAGGGGATTGGCGGCCGGATGGGCCATGTGCTGTGCGACCTGATCGCCCAGAGGGAGGACTGCCGCGTCATTGCCGGCATTGATGTGAAAGACGGCGAGCAGAACGGCATTCCCGTGTATGACAGTCTGGACAAGCTGGAGGGCAAGGGCGATGTCATCATCGATTTCAGCTCCCCTGCTGCCGTGGAAAAGGCCCTGCCCTACTGTGAGGCCCACAAGCTGCCCATCGTGGTCTGCACCACGGGCCTTTCCGAAGAGCTGCAGCTCAAGGTGGTGCAGCTGTCCCGTAGCATCCCGGTGTTCAAGAGCGCCAACATGTCCATGGGCATCAATGTCCTGTCGGAGCTGTGCAAGCGTGCTTCGGCCATCCTGGGCGTGAATTACGACGTGGAGATCGTGGAACAGCATCACCACAACAAGTTGGATGCCCCCAGCGGCACGGCCCTGATGCTGGCAGATGCGATCAATGAGGAGAACGATGGCGCTTACCACTACGTCTATGACCGTTCCTCTGTGCGCCAGAAGCGTGACCCGAAAGAGATCGGCATCAGCTCGGTGCGCGGCGGCAGCATCGTGGGCGACCACGAGGTACTGTTCTGCGGCCCGGACGAAGTCATCACCCTCAAACACACCGCCTATTCCCGCAATATTTTTGCAAATGGAGCCATCAATGCGGCTGTTTATCTTGCGAAAAAGGAGCCGGGGCTGTACAATATGAGTGATATGATCGCGGAAATGTGAGCCAGATGTCACATGTTTCTCCGCTGAGGCCCGCAAGGGCAGAATGGAGGGTTTTCTTATGTACGGTGTTTCCAAAATCAGCATTGAGCCAAGCCTCATGATGATCAGCGTGCAGGATGTCGAGTTCAAAGGCAACAGCCTGGCACGCTATTTGCAGATCTTTGCCGACACAGGCGTTGTGGTGGATATGATCAGTCAGAGCGCTCCCCATGGCACCACGATGGATTTCAGCTTTACGGCATCCAGCAGTGACCTGCCGTTGGTGATGAAAGCCATTTCGGCAGCCAATCTGGATAAGGACGCCAAAGCGGCTCCCCTCATCAGCGTGGGCTATTCTAAGCTGAACCTGTTTGGCGAAGAGATGGTCACCAGCTGCGGTGTGGCCGCCCGTGCTCTGAATGCCCTTGCCATGGCAGGCATTGAGGTGCTGCTGATCACCACCAGCGATCTGGATATCTCCCTGCTGGTGCGGGCGGAGAACGAAGATGCCGCCTATGAAGCCCTGAAGAAAGCATACGAGCTGTAACTTCCCGGATCTGCTTCATTAAAAATTTTACAGGCAAAAAGAAAGCCCGGAACGGCTTCTCCGTACACGAGAAAACCGTTCCGGGCTTTTTACAATCAAATCGACAGGCCTTGCGGGACTTATTACAGCGTCACTTTGTGGTAGACCTTTTTCCCCTTTTTGATGACGATGCCCTTTGCCAGCTGTTCAGCGGTAAAGCTCGCCGTGGGAGCCGAAACTTTTTCCCCATCCACCAGGACGCCTCCCTGGGTGACAAGGCGGCGGGCCTCACCGTTGGAGGCAGCCAGACCGGCCTTGACCATCAAGGTCAGGATGCCGATGGAGCCATCATTCAGGTCCGCGTCCGTCAGCTGGGTGGTGGGCATGTGCTCGGTGTCAGCCTCGCCGCTGAACAGAGCACGGGCGGCGTTCTGGGCCTTGACAGCCTCTTCCTCACCGTGGACCATCTTGGTCAGCTCATAGGCCAGGATCTCCTTGGCCTCATTCAGGCGCTCGTCTTTCCAGGTGCTCATCTCGTCGATCTGCTCCAGAGGCAGGAACGTCAGCATCCGGATGCACTTCATGACATCGGCATCGCCGACATTGCGCCAGTACTGGTAGAACTCGAACGGGCTGGTCTTGTTGGGGTCGAGCCAGACAGCGTTGCCAGCGGTCTTGCCCATCTTCTTGCCCTGAGAATCGGTCAGCAGGGTGATGGTCATAGCGTAGGCATCCTTCCCCAGCTTACGGCGGATCAGCTCCGTACCACCCAGCATATTGCTCCACTGATCGTCGCCGCCAAACTGCATATTGCAGCCGTAGTGCTGGAACATGTAGTAGAAGTCGTAGCTCTGCATGATCATGTAGTTGAACTCGAGGAACGACAGGCCTTTCTCCATGCGCTGTTTGTAGCACTCGGCACGGAGCATGTTGTTAACGGAGAAGCAGGCACCCACTTCACGCAGCAGCTCCACGTAGTTCAGGTTCAGCAGCCAGTCGGCGTTGTTCAGCATCAGAGCCTTGCCCTCAGAGAAGTCAATGAAATGCTCCATCTGCTTTTTGAAGCAGGCAGCATTGTGGGCAATGTCCTCCTTGGTGAGCATCTTGCGCATGTCGGTACGGCCGGAGGGGTCGCCGATCATGGTGGTGCCGCCGCCAATCAGTGCGATGGGGCGGTTGCCGGCCATCTGCAGCCGCTTCATCAGGGTCAGGGCCATAAAATGGCCGGCGGTCAGGCTGTCAGCGGTGCAGTCAAAGCCGATGTAGAATGTTGCCTTGCCGTTGTTGATGAGGTCAATGATCTCTTCGTCGGTGATCTGCGCCACCAGGCCGCGGGCTTTGAGTTCTTCGTACAAAGTCATAGAAAAATCCTCCTGTTTCTGGGGCAGAGGGAAAAGAAAACGCCCTCTGCCAAACGTGAAATTTGGCAGAGGGCGAGAAAAATCGCGGTACCACCTCTGTTTGCCGCTCCCTCACGGAAACGGCCTCACGAGTGCACTCCTCAGAGACGGAGGACACTCCTGCGTTTGTAACGCTCGCACGCGGCACAGCCTACTGGAAAATTCGTTCAGCCTGCAGCTCCGGGAGGTATTTCGCCTGCTGTTCTGCACGCCCCTTGCACCAACCGGGGCCTCTCTGGGCAGAACCGTTCAGGGTACTTATTCCCGTCATCGCTTTTCACAAGGGTTAGTTTATCACACGAAAAGCGGGTTGTCAACGCCCATTCCGGGTCTGCTCCAGCATTTCGCGGGCGTTGGCACGGGAAAGCTCCGTCACGTGGTCGCCGGAGATGAGATGCGCCAGTGCATCCACGCGGCCGTCTTCATCCAGCGGATGGATCTCGGTATAGGTCCGCTCATTGGCGATGTTTTTCTGGATCAGCAGGTGGCAGTCCGCCAGGGCCGCGATCTGCGCCGTGTGGGTGATGCACAGAATCTGATGTCCCTCTGCACTCTGGCGCAGTACCTCACCAATGCGGCTGGCTGCTTTGCCCGAAACGCCGCTGTCGATCTCATCGTAAATGACGGTCGGCACAGCGTCTTTGTCTGCCATGGCGTTTTTGATGGCCAGCGTGATGCGGCTCAGCTCACCGCCCGAGGCGATTTTCGCCAGCGGTTTGGGCGCTTCACCGGGGTTTGTGGAGATATAAAACTCGACGCTGTCCTGCCCGTGGCTGGCCAGAGGCCCGCGGGCGTGGTGCAGAGTCATCCGCACACCGGGCATGTTCAGGAAGTCCAGTGTCCCAGAGATTCGTTTGTTCAGCTCTTCAAAGGCTTTCAGGCGGGTCTGCGTCAGTGTCTCTGCCTTTTCCCGAGCCAGAACGTACAGCCGATGCTGCTCTGCCTGCAGATGTTCTACCCGCTCCTGGGAAGACTGGATCAGTTCCAGCTCCTCCCGGGCTTTCTGCCCGAACGCGATGATATCCTCGACCGTATCACCATACTTCCGTTTGAGTTTATAAATGAGATCAATGCGCTGCTCAATCTCATCCAGTTCGGCGTCATTGGTCTCATAGGCGTCCAGACGGCCGATCAGGTCTGCGGCAGCGTCTTTTGCATTGTAGTAAAGGTCCAGCAGCTGCCCGGCACTGGTCGAGAGCTCGCCGTCCAGCTGGGCGGCCGCGTCCACGGCATTGGAGGCCTCCCCCAGCAGATCGACAGCACCCGGTGTCTCATCGTCACCGGAGAGCAGCGCATAGCATTGCGCGATGCGGTCCCGGATGGTAGAAGCATTGGACAGCACCTTGCGGCGGCTTTCCAGCGTCTGCTCTTCCCCGGCGGTCAGCGCGGCATCTTCGATCTCCTGCACCTGATAGCTCAACAGGTCGATACGGCGCTGTTTTTCACTCTCGTCCGTAATCTGAGCGTCCAGTTCCCGCTTGATCTTGACCAGCTCCCGATAAACAGCATAATACTCCTGATACTCGGTACGATTCTGGGCATAAGCGTCCAGAATGCTCTCGTGGTGGGCCGGGTTCAACAGTCCAACGGAATCGTGCTGGCCGTTGATGTTGATGAGCCCGCCGCACAACTCCCGCAGGATCGCTGCGGTGGCAGGCATCCCGTTGATGCGGCAGGTGCTCTTGCCCTCAGCGGTGATCTCACGGCTCAGGAGCAGTGCTTCAGAGCGCTCATACCCGGCTTTTTCCAGACTGTCCAGCACAGCAGGCGGAACATTTTCAAATGCCGCCCGGATCACCGCCTTTGCAGCACCGGTACGCACCAGATCTTTGGAGGTACGGTTGCCAAGAATGGCGTTGATGGAATCAATGAGAATGGATTTGCCCGCGCCCGTCTCGCCCGTGAGGACGTTGAGACCTTTTTCAAAATGGACATTGGCCTTTTGGATGACGGCCACATTTTCAATTTGCAGGCTGCTTAACATGCTTTGTTCTCCTGCCCTACCCTTTTCTTGTTAGTGCTGCCCGATGTGGTGGGTCAGCTCATTGCAGATGGTTTTGGCATCCCGTTCGGAACGCGCCACAATGAGGAACGTATCATCACCGGAAAGGGTACCGACAACATTCTTCCACTTGAGCGCGTCAAACACCTCACAGGCGGCATTTGCCATGCCGGAGTAGCATTTTACCAGCACTACATGGCCGGCATAGTCTACCCCAAGCACCGACTCGTGAAAGATCGTTTCAAAGCGGCCCTGCATTTTAGGGTTCAGACTCTCATTGTGGCTGGAAACGTAGCGGTAGCCATCGCTGGTGGCTGCTTTGACCAGGCAAAGCTCCCGGATATCCCGGGAGATGGTAGCCTGCGTGACAGCAAAGCCCTCTTCTCGCAGGTGTTCCAGCAATACCTCCTGCCGACTGATGGGATGCTCCTGAATCAGCCGCAGAATCGTCTGCTGACGCTCGGCTTTCCCTTTGGCGTCTCCGGAAGTGGTTCGGTTCATACGCAATCCCTCTTTCGTTATCGTCTGCTCCGCAGTTTCTGGTCAATGGCCTGGAACTGGTCGGCGTTTCCAAATGTGATGAGCTGTACGATCTGGTTGGACAGGCGGATCTCGGCCGTTGCACCTGCCCGCATAGGGTAGCCGGAGACCCCGTCACAGCTGAGGAAGACCTCATCATCTGCCACCTGCCCGACACAAATGTTGATCTTGCGCTCCTGTGCGAATACCATAGCGGGGCTGGCAAGGCTGTGGGGGCAGATGGGCGTTACCACAATGCCCTTGGTCCGGGAGTCCAGGATAGGCCCGCCTGCGGCCAGCGAATAGGCTGTGGAACCTGTGGGCGTGGCCACAATGACACCGTCGCCCCGGTAATGTTCTACCAGAATATCATCGCAGTAAATGCTGAAATCAATAGCCTGCTGCAAACGGCCCTTGGTCACGACAACATCGTTCAGGGCGTGGCCTTTCCAGTTGTCTTCTCCCAACACCCGCGCATAGAGCAGCATCCGGCTGTCCAGCGAGTACTCGCCCCTGGCAACCGCCGCCAGCTTTGTTTCCATTTCGTCCACCTCACAGGTGGCCAGAAAGCCGCAGCGGCCCAGGTTGACGCCGAGGATGGGCTTTTTGTACTCCAGCGTGAGGTTTGCTTCGTGCAGGATGGTGCCATCGCCGCCAATGGTCAGGATGATGTCTGCCTGCTGCAGGCACTCTTTTTCCGGCAGGTAAGAAACGCCCATGGTGTTGCAGCTGGCCTGCAGTTCTTCCCGCATCAGGACATGGGAGCCATGGTTGAGCAGGATCTGCGCGGCACGCACAGCAATGACATCCGCCAACTGTTTGTCAGGATTCGGGGAGATCATAACGGTCATACGGCGTTTCCTCCTGCCAGTTTATTTGTCCAGCGTGGAATGGCTTGCAGCAACCACCTGCTCGGCCACAGAATCATCCAGAACGCCTGGCTGCTCACTCTTCTGTACAAACATCAAGTACTCAATGTTGCCCTCAGGGCCCTTGACGGGGCTGAAATCCAGCCCGCATACTTTGAACCCGTTGGCGGCTGCGTAGCCCATGGCATTGTGCAGCACTTCGCGGTGGGTAGCCGGGTCACGCACGACACCGTTCTTGCCAACTTTCTCGCGGCCAGCCTCAAACTGAGGCTTGACCAGGCAGACACCCATGGCGTCCGGCGTAGTGATCGCCTGTGCCACCGGGAAAATATGATGCAGCGAGATAAACGAGACATCCACGCTGAAAAACTCAATGGGCTCTTCCAACATATCAGGGGTAACATTGCGGATGTTCGTCCGCTCCATATTCACCACCCGCTCGTCGGTGCGCAGGCTCCAGGCCAGCTGGCCGTAGCCAACATCCACCGCGTAGACCTTGACCGCACCGTTCTGCAGCATACAATCGGTAAAACCGCCGGTCGAGGCACCAATGTCCATACAGACTTTTCCATTCGGGGTCAGCGGGAAGCACTGCATGGCTTTTTCCAGCTTCAGGCCGCCGCGGCTGACATAACCGATATCATGGCCACGCACTTCCACTTTGGCATCTTCTTTGATCATTTCACCGGCTTTGTCCACTTTCTGCTCGTTGACAAAGACAACACCTGCCATGATCATGGCTTTGGCGCGCTCACGGCTCTGGATGAGTCCGTGCTGCACCAGATATTGGTCCAATCGAATTTTCAAACCTTGGCCTCTCCTTTCGCTTCCGGGGCCTGTACGGCTTCCCGCACCGCCTGTGCCAGATGCTCCGCATCCAGCCCGGTCACCTGCTTGATCTGGGGCACCGTGGCATGGGGCAGGCAGAGCTGCTCCACCGCTGTGTGAATGTATCTGCCGTTCCATCCGGCGTGCTGCAGGGCCATTTCCAGATGCTCTCCAATGCCGCCGCAGGCGACGCACTCTTCCGCCATCAGAACAACGTCATACCGCATGATCTCGCGGATGAGTTCTTCCGTAAAGGGGAAGATCTTCACAAGCTTGTAAACATCACAGGGGATGTTTTCCGCGCCCAGCAGTTTTGCCGCGTTCAGTACATCCTCCACTTCGTCCGCATAGCTGACCAGAACGATCTTTGCGCCCGGCGCAGTGTAGAGGTGATCGTACTCCTTACCTGAGCAGCCATACTGCGCCAATACCTTGCTCTCACCGCCGCGCGGGTAGCGGATGGCGCGGGGGCCCTGCATCTCATTGCTCAGCAGAATGGGGAGCCAGTATTTGAGCTCTGCATAGTTGGAGGGAGAATAGATAGGCATCCCAACCTGGCTGAGGAATGCCGGGTCATAGATGCCCTGATGCGTCTCGCCATCGGCCGGGACAAAACCGGCACGGTCAATGGCGAAGACCACATTCTCTTTCAACAGGTTGACGTCATGAATGATCTGATCGTAGGAACGCTGGAGGAATGTGGAATAAATACACACCACCGGGAGCATTCCCTGGCTGGCCAGACCGGCCGCAAAAGTCACAGCGTGCTGTTCTGCCATGCCAACATCAAAAAAGCGCTTGGGGTGCGTATGGTAGAAGAACTGCAGGCCAGTGCCATATTTCATGGCGGCGGTAATGGCACAGATCTTCTCATTCTCACTTCCCTGCTTATTGAGCAGGTTGCCAAACACGGTCGAGAACGATTCTTTCGGAGCTACCTCCGGGTCCGGGATACTGTGAACCAAATCAAAGGTCGAAACGCCATGGAAGTTGCCGGGGTTTGCCTCTGCCGGGGCGTAGCCCTTGCCCTTTTTGGTCACAACATGGAGGAAATGGGGGCCGGGCTGGCTGCAGATGGCGCGCAGCGTGCGCTCCAGCTCTGCTTCATTATGGCCGTCAATGGGTCCGAAATAATGGAATCCCATATCCTCAAACATGGTAGAATGGTACATGGCCCGGCGCACCATGCTCTTACCGCCCTGAATGGCGGATTTGAGCGGCGGACCGACCACGGGGACCCCATCCAGAAACGTCCGGACGTTCTCTTTTGCATCAATGTAACGGCTCGTGGTGCGCAGATGGCTGAAATACCGTGCCAGCGCACCAACGTTTTTGGAAATGGACATCTTGTTGTCGTTGAGGACCACCAGCAGGTTGTCCAGCCCGCCAATGTTGTTCATCCCCTCGTAGACCATGCCGCCCGTGAACGAGCCATCGCCAATGACGGCAACCACATGGCCCGGCTCCCCCCGCAGTTTCCTGGCCCAGGCCATGCCGATAGCCAGGGAGAGCGAGGTGTTGCCGTGACCAGCCACAAAGGCGTCATGGACGCTCTCTTTTGGGTTGGGGAAACCGGAAATGCCATCCAGCTGCCGCAGTTTGGCAAAGCCCTCCCGGCGGCCGGTCAGCAGTTTATGGGTATAGCACTGATGACCGACATCAAACACGATCTCGTCTTTCGGCGTTTCCAATACGCGGTGCAATGCAACGGTCAGCTCTACCGCACCGAGGTTGGAGGCGAGATGTCCACCTGTTTTGGAAACATGATCCAGCAGAAATGCCCGGATCTCTTCACACAGCTGATTGACCTGCCCACTCGAAAGCTTTTTCAAATCGCTAGGCTGTGAAATTTTTTCAAGCAAAGGAAAATTCATAGCTCCACGTCCTTCTCATTTTTCTTCCTGAAAATTCTCACACCGGGCTCATCGGGTAAAGGAGCCCTACCGCAACACCGACCAGAACGCCTGCCACCACCTGCAGCGGTGTATGGCCGACCATCTCTTTCAGGTGCATGTTCTGCAAAAACGGCGAATTTTGCTCACTGATGTCGATCCACTGCTCGATCATCTGGTTCAACACCTTGGCCTGCTCGCCGGTCTCATGCCGCACGCCCATGGCGTCGTGCATGGTGATAATGGCGACAACACTTGCAACTGCAAAGATCGAGGAGCCGACTCCCGCGCTGCGTGCCGTTGCGATGACCATTGCACAAACGGTCGCGCTGTGTGCGCTGGGCATACCGCCGTCGCCCCACATCCGCTCCAGCTGAAATTTGCCGAGCAGGATAAAATTGATGATCGTCTTGAGCACCTGGGCTACAAACCAGCCCAGAAGCGATACGGTCAGGATCTCGTTTACCGAGAACAGATCTTTGATCAATTGCATGTTTTGTCCACCTTCTTGTGTATTTCCTCAGCTGCGCCGGACCAGAAGCTCCCTGGCCAGCTCCACCAGGAACGCGCTCTTCTCCCCGAACTCCCGGTGGAGCGAAGCGCAGGTCTCGTTGTTCAATTTCTTGGCCAGCTCCATAGCGCCGTCTGTGCCAAACAAGGTCACAAACGTGGTCTTGCCGTTCTCGCTATCGCTGCCAATGGGCTTGCCCAGCTGCTCCTGTGAGCCGACTACATCCAGCACGTCATCCACGATCTGGAACACCAGACCGATGCCGTACGCATAGTCTTCCAGCTCTTTGCTCTGCTGTTCCGTTGCCTGTGCGGCGGCGGCACCCATCTGGATGGCAGCATTGATGAGCGCACCCGTCTTGTGGCGGTGGATCAGGCGCAGTTGTTCTTCGGTGGCGGCAAGTGCCTCATATTTGAGGTCCAGCTCCTGGCCGTAGACCATGCCGTGGCTGCCAGCCCCCATGCCCAGTGCCTGTGCGGCACGGACACGGATCTCAGCCGAAGCCGGAGCGTGTGCAACGGCGTTGAATGCTTCCGTCAGCAGGACATCGCCGGCCAGCATGGCAGTGGCTTCTCCAAATGCCTTGTGGCAGGAGGGTTTGCCGCGGCGCAGGTCATCGTTGTCCATGCAGGGCAGGTCATCATGGATGAGAGAATAGCAGTGCAGCATCTCGACCGCCGCCGCAAACTGCTCGGCTGCCTCGGCATTGCCATGGAGCATATCGCAGACGGACAGCACCAGTACCGCACGGATGCGCTTGCCGCCGCTCATCAGGCTGTAGCGGGCCGCGCGGCAGACCTCGGATTCCTCCGGCAGGTAAGTATTGCAGGCGGCTTCCAGTGCACGGTTGACCCGGGCAAGATATTCATGATACTGCTTTTCGTAATCCATATGGACTTCCTCCTTCAATCGTCGGCTGCAGCGGGCTTTGCCGCGCTGCGTTTTGCGTCGATCTCGTCGATCTGCAGAGAGGCTTTTTCCAGCGTCGCTCTGCAATATTCCATCAGTGAGGCCGCTTCCGCGTACAGCTTGACCGATTCGGCCAGTGTGGTATCCTCACTTTGCATCTGGGTTAAAATCGTATCCAGACGGGCCATCCCGTCCTCAAAGGTTTTGGGTGCTCTCATCTTGTTCCTCCACGGAGATGACTGTGCAATGTGCAAGTTTTGCAGCTCCCCGCACAGTGACCGTATCTCCTGCACGCAGAGAATCCGCGGTGCAGAGCTTTTTGTTTTTATCGTAGAGCATGGCATAGCCGCGGGCCAGCACCTGATAAGGGCTCAGGGAGCCAGCCAGGGCCGCGGCGTGGCCGAGCTGCTCTTTTTTGTTACGGAGCTTTTGCTGCATCGCCTGCTGAAGCTGCTCCTGCCGTGCAGCAAGGCTCTGCCGCCGAGCGGTCAGCGGAGTGCGTACCGCTTCCGGCGAAAGCGTCTGCTCCGCCTGCATAAGCTCATTATAGCATATTTTCAGCTGGTTTTGCATTATATTCTGAATATTTTGTTCCAGATTGTATAATTTGCGTGCCAGTTCCGCCCTGTCTGGTACAGCCAGCTCTGCTGCTGCAGAGGGGGTAGGCGCACGCTGATCTGCAACAAAGTCCAGAATCGTGAAATCGATCTCGTGTCCGATGGCACTGATGAGGGGCGTTTTGCAGCGGTAAGCTGCCCGGGCGATGATCTCCGCGTTGAAGACCCAGAGGTCTTCCCGACTGCCGCCGCCACGGGCCACAATGATGGTGTCCACTTCCCCGCTTTTATCCAGCCGGTCGATGGCGGCTGCGATCTCTTTGGCGGCTTCAAAGCCCTGCACGTTGACCGGGCAGAGCAGCAGCCGCACCGCAGGCCAGCGGCGGGAGATGATGTTGCAGATATCCTGCAGCGCAGCTCCCGTTTTGCTGGTAACGATCCCGATGCATTTGGGGTAAGCAGGCAGCGGCTTTTTGTGCTCTGGAGCAAACAGGCCCTCTTGTTCCAGCTTTGCTTTCAGCTGCTCAAAGGCCAGCTGTGCGGAGCCGATGCCATCCGGAAACATATCGTTGACATAGACCTGAAATGCACCATCCCGCTCATAAAGGGTGGCACGGCAGCGGACGATGACTTTCATTCCCTCTTCCGGGCGGAAGCCAAGCCGCCGCGCGTCCGAGCGGAACATGACCGCTTTCACACTGCTGGCCTCATCCCGGAGGGAAAAATAGCAGTGTCCGCTCCGGGAATTCTGCACAAAATTAGCGATCTCACCTCGCAGAGCCAGATCAAACAAAATGTCGTTTGCATCCAGAAGTGTTTTGACATACTGGTTCAGGGCAGAAACCGAGATCACTTCAGCCATAATCCGGCCTCCCGTGCCGCCAGGATCGAAACTCCAATGGCGTTATCGCTGGAGTACTGTCCCGGCACAAAGTAGACCTTGGGCAGACGCTGCTGCACCCAGGCATGGATAATATCACTGCTCATCACGCCGCCGGCGCAGACCACGGGGAGCCCGGGATATTCTTTCTGAGCTGCTTTTGTCATTTTCACAACGGTATCGGCCACGCAGAGCAGGCAGTACTTGCAGACATACTCCGGGCTTTTGCCCTCTTTGAGCAGGGCATTGCACTGATTTTCCAGCCCGGAGAGGCTGCATTGCATCCCTCTGACACTGGATCTTGGCTTGATAGGCTCGGTACAGTTTGCCGCAAGGTGAGAAACTTCCGCACCCGCCGGGAAGCCAAAGCCCAGTTTGACACCCACCCGATCCACAGCTTGTCCGGCATAGAGGTCTGTGCTGGTGCCAAGGGTCTCGATGCGTCGGACTTCATCACAGAGCAGCAGGTCGGTGGTGCCGCCGGAAATATGAAACAGCAGCACTTTCTGGCGGAACAGTTTGTCCCCCTCCGCAGCAAAAAGCGCGGCGGCCGCATGGCCCTGCTGGTGTGTCGTATGGATGAGCGGGATGCCCCGGGCCAGCGCAAAGGCCGTGGCCGCGTTGACGCCTGCCAGGAAGCAGGGCATATAACTTCCCTCCACCGGACGCGGTTTCTGGGAGACGCCCACCGCTGCGATTTGGGTCAGATCAAACTCATGACCAAGCTCTTCCAGCATTTCCGGGAGTGCCACCGTGTGGTGGAACAATGCATCACTCTGGCGCAGCCCAAGCTGGCCCTCCTTGACCGGGAGAAACCGCTTCTTTGCGCAAACAACCTCTCCGGCTGTATCAAAAACGGCCAGAGAGGTTGCATAGTTGCTTGTGTCGATTCCAAGTGTGTAACAGCTCACAGCTCTTCAGACTCCATCGCATCGGCGGCATCGAGCCCTTTCTCGCGGGCTACTGCACCCAGCAGACCGTTAACGAACTGGTAGTCCTCGTCCGCGCCGTATTTCTTGGTCAGCTCAACCGCCTCGTTGATGACAACACCGGGCTTTTTCTCGTCGCCGTACAGCATCTCTGCCAGAGCAAGACGCAGCACGGTTAGGCTGACACGGGGCAGACGCTCCATGGTCCAGTTGCGCAGATGGTCACGGATGAGGTCATCCACCTCAGCCGAGTGGCCGTAGTAAGCGCGCAGCAGGCGCTGACCGAACACATCCACAGGATGCTCTTCGTCGCACTCTGCGTGGTTATCGAGTGCTTCTTCCAGAGCGATATCACCAAAGGTCTGAGAAAATGCCAGCAGAAAGGCGTTTTCGCGGGCTTCACGACGGGGCAAAATTTTATCCATAATATTCCTCTCGCAGCAGGGCGTTCCGCGGCCACAGCCGCAGAAGCCCTGCTTTTGTTTTTATTCACATTCTTTGGGGTTGATCAGTCGATTGCGGCATCCTGTGCCGGAGCAAGGCCCGCGATCACAAGGTCTACACGGCTGACGGTGACGTTCGTCATGTTCTGGACGGCTGTTTTGACGTTCTCCTGCACCTTTTCCGCCACGGAGGGGATGCGCGCACCGAATGCGACGACGAGATGCAGGGTGATCTCAGCCGTGCCATCCCGCATTTCTACCGTAACAGGAGACTGCACGTTCGCACGCTCCAAAAAGTCTTTTACTTTCCGGTTCTGGCTGCCGCAGGAAACTTCTGCAACGCCAGCTACTTCCAATGCGGCACAACGCGCAATCTTACCCAGGACTTCGGTCGAAATCTGCAGGCTGCCGCCTCTAAGATCCATATTCTGTAATTCCATTCTATGGTCCTCCATCCAAAATGAGCGCAAGCTCATTCTATTTTGTTTTGGTCTGTGCAGAGAATTCTCCCTGCCATTGAATGCTTACTGTTATTATACCATAATTCAAGTCACAATTGCAATAATCTCTGCATAAATGCTCACAAGTCTTTATATTTCGTAGCAACGTAACTTTAATTGATAAAGGATTTTACATAAAACTTCATAAATCTTCGTAAAACGATCAAATTTGGTGTAGTAAATGGTGTGGTCAAACTGCCTCTTCAGAAAGCTTCACAAAGGAATCCATCGCCAATGGAGGGTTCACATGTGCATATACATCAAGTGTCATTTTGATTGTAGAATGACCCATAAGGTATTGCACAGATTTTATATCCATTCCAGAGGAGATCAACCTAGTACAAAACGTATGCCTGAAAGTATGAGGAGTTATATGAGGCAACTGATCATCATGTACTTCATTATAACTCTTAACGATACGACGGAGTGTGGCCTCGATTCGATCAGACAGCAACGGATTGCCATTCTTTGTAACAAACACAAAATCCCTATAGCCGTCGATTGCTTTTACTTTGTTCGGTTCTGCTCTGTTCTCGATTACATTCAAAAAACTGTCGCGAGCAACTTTCGACATTGGAATGGTACGAATTCCAGCAGTTGTTTTTGGTTCTCGAATATGATATTTTTCTTTGGAATTGTAGAGAAGCTGATGTGTAACGTGAATCTGATTGTTTTCAAAATCCACATCTTTTAATGTCAGACCACATAGTTCACCCGCACGCATTCCTGTTTCATAGAGGATAGTGATAATATCGAGTTGCTTTCGATATTGGCTATCAACTTTCACGAAATCAATAAGATTTTTATATTGCTGTGGAGTAAGCGCCTCTTTTACATTTTTTGTTTTTGACATAATTTTGGATAGCGAAAATGAAAAAGGATTCCGCATGACAAGAGCGTCTTCACAAGCAGCCTCGAAAGCAGGACGAATAACAGCCAGAAATGAATTTATGGTTTGATATGACCATCCGGAATAGGATAAATTTTTTGTCCAAAGCTTTGCATCGCTGATCGTAATACTATTTGCCGGCCTGTTCCAAAAAGCATCATCCTTGAATTTGGAGATAGTAGATTCACGATTGATTCTAGTATCAGAACGCAAAGATCCTTTATGCATCTCAAAATATCGATTTATAACATCACGCATTGTAATAGTTGTATTTACGACATCACCATAAAGTGTGCGTGCTTTTTGGATAGAAGTTTCACGGCTTCTTAAATCTTTTAAATCGACAGAATAGATATAGTGCCGTTTTCCTGAACGATCAGAATAGCGATACTGATATGACCCATCTTTTCTTTGACTCTCACCTTCTTTTAATACGCGGCCTTTATTATCTTTTCTTCTTTCCATAATAAGCTCCTTACATTATATAAAGAGCCCAGATGTGATAACTGCATTATACCACATTTGGGCTAAAATTTCCAGTAAAGCTCAAACTGAATAGGTTTGGTCGATATATTTTTCAAGCGGCTTCCGTTTGATAAGGCGTTTTCGACCTACCCACAGTACAAGCTGATTTGATTCATCGTCTGTAATTTCGCGTAGTTTATGAACACCAATGCCTGTATAAGCAGCGGCTTCTTCTAGTGTAAGTGTTGTCTTTTCCCACACTGGGACCTCTTTCATTCAATCACCTCCTCCATCTTATGTTCACCATATTTAGCCACACATACATTATATAAGAGCATAGCACGGGTCATAAGGCCAACGCCACCGATACGAGGAGTTACTTTGATATTCTCCATATCATAAACAGTGTCAGAACAATCGCCATGTTGCTTTCCGTTTTCGTCGTAATTGATACCAACGTCGATACACACTTCAACACGATCAAGACCAAACGGTGTGATAAAATTGCGTTTGCCCACAGCAGAGATAATCGCATCGACCATTTCAAACCCAAGAGCAGTAGCCTTCATAGCAGAGCCAGTGCTATTCACAGAAATTACGTTACAATGCCGCTTAATCAGCATATTGACCAACGGGCGACCTACGATATCAGACTGACCGCACACGAGCACGTTTTTGCCATCCAGATCATAACCGATAGAGTCAAAAATCTTTATAACGCCCAGCGGAGTGCAGGGCTGAAATGGTGATGTAGAATTAAAACCATCAACGTCAAGTTCGTCTGGAATGCAGATATTTTGGGGGTTGATATGTTTTGGCAGTGGAAGCTGGACGATGATACCGTCCACATCTTCCCAATTATAATCTTCTAGTATCTTGTTATTTAATTCATCCTCCGTAATATCTTCTGGCAGCTTGATAAGCTCTGCTTCGATTCCAACCTCTTCACAGTCACGCAGCTTGCCGTGAATATAAGCGTTGGATGCAGGGTTGTCCCCTGCTTGATAAATATGTAAAACAGGAGCGTAGTCGGCTTCTGCGATAATATTCTTGATTTTATTTTTGATATCTTGTGCGATAGATTTGCAGTCAATAATCATTGTGAGCCTCCTTTATAAGAATTCAAGTTTTATTATCAGATATGATATCTGTACGGTCTTCCATATACATCTTTCGACATTTCATTAAGTCTCTTTATAATATCATTCAAATCTCTTTTAGTTAAAAAATCGCAACTAAAGGCATGCACTATAGCTTCTCTAGGGATTTTCATCATAAATGGTTTTTCATTTCTTTTGTTTTTTTCGTCATCTTCATTTTCAAAAAAGCATCCAGTAAAAATAACATCTTTGCAACCGTATTTTGAACTCACTCCATAATTATTGTCGATTTCGATATTTTTAATATTTATTTGCATTTAAAAGACCTCCCAGCATTTAAAGCCCTAATTCTTTAGTCGTATTTCTTTTCGCCCCAGAAGTTCCACATCATACCCTTCCATTTCCGAGTACACTCAGGACAGAAGTCATGTTTAATTCCCGTATAACTGAGCCCGTTTAAATTCCAGTCTTTTGCTTGGGAAGCGTCTAGTTCTCCATTGTACGTCATTACAACTATTTCTTCACCGCAATTATCGCACGTAATCTTTATACAGTCCTGTCTCATCAAATCACCATCCTATAAAGAATCCAAGTTTTATCAAGGTCGCTTAGTAATGTCGCAACCCATATCTCGTGCAAGCTCTAAAAATTCCTCAAAAGACAAGTCGTGCATAATTTCCGCAGTAGATACTTTATTCGGAGAAACGTATCGAAATTGCTTCTTCAGTTCGATATAACTGTCACTATTTCTTTTAATTTTTACTGTTTCTGAGTGCTCACCGACATTTGGGATGGCAACATAAAAATGATTTTTAATTGTCTCTCCTATCCAACTTGGACGTCCAGCTCTATCTCTGTTATAAAATTTCACTGAATATTCTTCAATCGAATTCTTCTCAACGTATTGTAGCAAAGTTTTCTTATAAAAGATTTCTCTACGGTATGGAGCAATGCCACATAAGTCAGCAGAGATAATATAATATCCAAGCTCTTTCATCGATGTTCTCCTTTATAGTCACTACTACTATACAGAATATTTCGTAGCTGATTGATAAAACCATCCACAACGCATTCACTGCAATCTAAATTAACCGTACACATGCCACAGCTATCGGTATAATGGTGCAGTAGATCTTCGATTGATCTTTTATAATATTCTGTTTGGTCTTTATAAAACCCTAATTCTTCAGTCATTGCGTTTTATTCCTCCACAATAGAATTTATGAAGCATTTTTTCGTATTCACATCTGCACTGTGGGCATAAATCCGAGATAGCATCTTCGTCTTTTAAACTCCATCTACTAGAGTTGGAAAGGTAGCTGCCTGTAATATAATCAGGGAAGTAATTCTTTTTAACGAGTGTGGTATTTCCGCAACGATCACAGTAAATCTTAATATATTCTTCAATCATAACAAATACCTCAATCCGCTTAAATATTTTTCCTTTAGCCGTGGTGTCAGCGTATCCACTTGCGATAGATGATCCTTCATGTCAGCCAGCTTGACAAACCACGCACACTTACCCCAGTCGGTGTCCGTGCTGTCATGAATCAGTTTGCAATATTCATCATAATTCATATTTTTAGGTTTTGAAATTTTTTCCAACGCTTTTCTAAAATATAAAGGTAGATCTTTTGGATCATAATTTGTGTCTTCAAGTAGATCATGCATATAAGCGAGACACACACAATCCTCTTGGAGATAAATTGGAATTGCAGGATTTTTAACAACATAATCAACAACACGAACCACATGATTAAATGTTTTGTTGTCATAATATTTTCCGGCAATTTTAGCCGCTTCTTTAATTCGATCAATATTTATATCAAGACTCATTTAATTTACCACCTCATAAAAGTATAGTTCTTAAAACATACATCTTACGCGATTTCACGCCAATTTTCATAACGTAGATTCGTCGTTTTTGTTACCGCCTTTCGGACGTTCTTCAAGGAGGTAATGCTTGCTAAGGATATACATCTGTTCACGACGCATTTTCTCAACTTCAAACTTCTTTTCTTCACGTTCTCTGACCCAATTATTAAACAAGTCAAATACATTTAAGACTTTCCATGACGGAACAGGAGATTCTTTACTAACAACCAACTTGCCACAATCTGGACAATTTGAACACCAAAGATAATGATCTTTTGTATAAGGGTTCATATCATATTGGTCTGCATAAAATTCGCAACCGCATTCACATTTGAATTTCACAGCAATATTTCTGGGAGACGAAATAATCTTAATTGCCATCAGACACCTCCACGGTAAAAATGGTTTTAGTTGCTTCTTTCCAAGAAATAAACTCAGACCCAGCAACTTCCGCTCTACATCTATAGCACGCAATCACATTATTCTCAGGAATGTCCAAATCAGGATTTTCAAAAGAAGCTACTCGAATTTTGGTTGTACAACCGCAGTTCTTACAGGGAAACACGATTACTGGATTTTTCAAACTATCAGTCTTATACATATCTGCACCTCAATCGTCATCAAACTAATCTATAATCAATCCAATAAGACTATTTAGTTTTTCTACAAAGATCACCGAGATGGCGGCTAAGGTTACAGAGCTGACCAAGGAATTCAACGATGCAACCGCTGCTGTAAATGAGATGAAGCCTAAGCTTGAAGCTTACCAGAAAGCAGAGGCAGATGCTGCAGCTGCAGCCGATAAGGCAAAACGCGACGAGCTGTTCTCCGTAATGGACGAGAAGCTGGGCGCAAATGCAGAATATATCGCCCTGAAAGACAACAAGGACCTCGGCTACTCTGAACTGGAAACCAAGTGTTATGCACTGGTTGGCCGCATGAGCGCCGAGTTTTCTTATGTCCCGAACACAAACAACCGAGGAACTGTCCGCTTTGGCGTGGGTGGCACCCAGAACGGTTCAGATAACGCTGCGTATGGTGGCCTGATTGAGCACTATCGCAGCAACAAGTGATTTACCAAAATTTAGGAGGTACATAATTATGGCTAATACTAAGCATGCTGTTGTGCGCATTGATAAGCTGGGTGGCACCCTGGATGGTGCTCAGCTGGAAAGCGTGATGTTCTATAAGGATAGCAACCCTGCCGAGATCGATAATGCTCAGCTGGTTGTTCTGGGTGAGAAGCTGGGCCGTGAGGTTTATAAGGCTACTGCTCCTACTTCTACTTCTACCGTTGCTGACCTGTATCTGGTTGCCGGCGTTGAGCTGTTCTATGACCAGACCGTGGCTCACTACCTGACTGAGTGGGTCAATGAGGCTGGCAAGCCCGTGCGTGTTTATGCACTGAACGTCTCCAAGGGTGGCTTCTCTGCTACTGCTGAGGCATTTAACGGTACTCCTGCAAAGGGCAAGTTCGTTGGCTTTGCTGCTGATGACACCAAGATCCAGATCCAGGAGTCTGCCGACGACAAGACCTTTGGCTGCATTGACTTTGTGGAGACCGTTGGTTTTGGTGATGGTAAGTATACTTACTACATGATTACCCTGAAGTGATTCCAAAGTTTAAGAAATTTACAGAAAGCCGTCCGTAATTAACGGGCGGCCATTTTATTATAGGAGGTTTAATACCATGGCTATTGATTCTAATCTGATCAAGCTGGCTGTTGATGGCTACAAGGGCCACGTTGCTGGTGATTACTCTGTGAATGATACTCAGGAGACTCTGCGCCAGGCTCTGATTGAGGCCAACGGCGGCAAGACTACCCTGAACATTAAGGATGTCCGTGCTGGCAAGTGTGAAAAGGTGTTTGCCATTGTTGAGGAACTGGTGAACGTGATTCACGAAGAGGGCCTGAAGGGCGACGAGTTCTTCATGAACATGGTCGAGGACCGCAACGAGGCTCTGGGCGACTCCCCCAAGTTCCATATTGAGCGTGAGTGCCTGTTTGCTGTTGCTGATATCGCCGAGGGCACCCAGGGAGTCCGTCGTCAGCGCCTGGAAGCTGGTACTGATATCACCGTCAATACCCAGCTCCGCGCTATCAAGATCTACGAGGAACTGAACCGCGTGATGGCAGGCCGCATCGATTTTAACAAGTTTGTGGATACCGTTGGCAAGTCCTTTACCAAGCAGGAACTGGATGCTGCCTACGAGGCATTTGTTGGCATGTTTGCTAAGATCCAGGCTCCGTACATTGTGACTGGCAGCTATGACGAAGAGAAGCTGCTGGACCTGATCGAGCATGTCGAGGCTTCTACTGGTGAGAGTGCTGTGATCGTTGGTACCCGCAAGGCTCTGCGCCAGATCAAGACCGCTGTGATGTCCAGCTCTGCCAAGGAAGATGTCTATGCAATGGGCTATCTGGGCAAGCTGGCTGGTACTCCGCTGGTTGCAGTGAAACAGCGCCATGCTACTGGCACCGACGACTTCATCCTGGACGACAAGACCCTGTATGTGTTTGCTGGCGACACCAAGCCCATCAAGCGTGTTACTGAGGGTGAAGTCACTATGCTGATGGGCGACCCCATGACCCAGGCTGACCTGAGCCAGGAGTTCCTGATGATGAAGCGCACTGGCCTGGCCGTGATCTTTGACCGCGACTTTGGCGCTTACAAGATGTCCTAACTGAGAAATTGAATTGTATCTGCGGCGGGGCTGGTGTCCCGTCGCTTTTTATTAAATAGGAGGAACGAATGGCAAGACGTAGTACAAAACCTGCCGCAACAAAGGAGGTTGCAGTGGAATCCGCTGCTTCGACAACCCCTGTGGCAGCAATTACGAACGACACCCTGGTTGAGTGCCGAAATGGTACCGCTGGCAACCTAATTTACAAATCTCTCCTGAACCCCGGTTATGCCGTTGAGTGGGAGTCTTTTGGAGATGTACAGGAGCTGGAATACCGTGAGCTGGTTTCGATGCGCGGAAATCAGCGCCGCTTTTTTGAAGAGAACTGGATTCTGATTGATGACCAGGCTGTAATCAAGAAGCTGGGCGTGGAGCGCTATTACCGGAATAGCCTGACCACTGATGATTTTGAGGATGTTTTCACAATGTCCGCAGAAAAGATCAAGGAGGTTGTGCCTGGCCTGCCCGGTGGTACCAAGGACGCGATTGCATCTGAGGCCAAGAAGAAGATCGAGACTGGTGAGCTGGACAGCCGCAGTGCGATCAAGGCGCTGGAGGACTCTCTGGCAATTGACCTAGAAGACACCATTTAAATAAAGGAGGCGGGCTATGGGGACACCGTTTGAAAATATCTATGCCCGCTGTCGTGGGCGAATCCGTGATTATGACAAAGAGGGCTATACCGATGAGATGTTTGCGCAGGTAGAACAAGACCTGCTGGAATCTGCGATTGATGATTTTGCAGATATCTGCGGGCAGGACCTGGCCGACTATGACATTGAACTACAGCAGTTTAATGTGGAACTGACACGCAAAGAGCAGAGCATTTTAGCTTTGAGCATGATCGTGCATTGGTTAGAACCTTATGTTTATAACTCCGATGCGCTGAAGAACGCTATGAGCACCAAAGATTTTTCTGTTTTCTCCCCTGCCAAGCTCCTGGAGCAAATGCGGGGTTTACTGCAGCAATCCGAACGAAAATTAAAGGCTGAAATGAATTTATATTCTTTTAAGTCGAATGACGTTGCTGGACTGACAGAGTAAGGCGGTGATCTAATGAATCGATCACAATACAGAAAAATGCTAAAGATTGATGGTCCCACTCAGCGTGACAGAATTATCAATAAAGCGAAACATGACGCAAATTATTTGGCACCGATCAATCCTTCTTTTAAAGATGTGACGATTGACGATGTACCGCGCAAGTTAAATATCATTTCTTCTACCGTAATGAACCAAAAAATCATCCATACGCTTCCGGGCGAGGATTTTACGATTGGCAGTATCGTGTACTGGAGCAACAGTCACTGGCTGATTACAGAACGAGACGCAGAGGATGATATTACCGTGCGCGGCCGCATTCAGATTTGCCAGAAGCAGATCACATGGCAAGACGACAATACGAACGAGATTCGCTCACTCTGGGCAACCGTTGAAAAGCCGTACTACTCGAATCTGGAAGAGAACAAGACGATGGGTTACTCCACCCGTGAGTTCCGAATCCAGATGCCATTTGATGAGTATTCTGCAAACCTTAATATCGGAAAGCGGTTGATGCTTGAGATCATAAACGGTGTACCAAAAACATACCGCATTACCTCAGTTGATCAGATGACTGGCCGAATTGACTACAATGGCGAACAGGTTGGTTTCCTCTCGTTCAATGTGGAACAGGATCTATATAACCCGAATACCGATAATGCGGATAAAATGATTTGCGATTATGTTCCTGTTGATGCTACGGAAAATGAACAGCCGGACGTGGAGCCCCCGCAGGACGATGACGAACCAGTATACAATCTATCCATCGATTTTACAGGTGCACCGACCATTCAGACAGGCGGATTTGGAAAACTATTCTCGGCCTCCATTGATGGTGAGCTATGCGAAACGGCGGATTGGATATTGACTGGCGACCATGTCCCGGGCGAGATCCATTTTAAGAACGCGGCTGATACCGTATCGGATACAAAATGCAAAGTGGTGTGTGCTGATAACCCGAAATTGATTGGAACGATCCTTACCTTGACGGTTCGATCAGGTAAACTGACCACCAATGTTGAATTGGAGGTGATCTGATGAATCTTGAAGAGGTTGGCTCTTTCAAAAATAAAATCGTGTCGAAATTGATTAACGATGACAATATCTTAGACGTTCTATTAGGCGATGTAGATGATATTGAAGATCCTGAAACTGCCCTGCTTGGAAAGGATGGGTCAGGAAAAGGCGGCTGTGTGTTCAAGTTTGAATATGTGCCTGATACACAGGAGAACTCTAAAACGTTCCTCTGTGTTGAGGTGGTGCCGCAAGAAACAGACGGAGATTCAATTACCGATATGACGATTTATGTATTCGCCTATTGTAGTAAAAACCTGATGCAGACGTACCACCGTAAAGGCCAGGCTGGGACCCGGATTGATATCCTTGCAAGTGATATTGACAAGATTTTGAACGGGAATACCGAGTTTGGCATTGGGCCACTGGAGTGGGCTGGCAGTAGTATTTATAAACCTGCGCAGCCTTATTATGGACGGATGCTCATCTATCGTGTTGGGACTTTTCGGAGGCCGCGCTGATGATACGACTGAGTTATATTGACCATATTAGCCCGTATGGTGTAATGCTGCGAGGGGTTGGGCGGATACACTCCCCTGTTTTGAGCGATATTCTCAAGACGGGGTATTATCAGTACCAGAGAATACTTACTTTATTTTTGTATACACCCGAAAAATATTTTACGGACCTCTCCGCTGAAATGCACATGGAGAACCCGTGGAATCAATTAACAAATGAACAAAAAAATAGTCTTACGATGTTTGGAATATTGACTGCGAATGAAGACGCCAGGTTCGAGCTGATCTCGGGCTTGGCTCTTTTTATTTGCGGCAATTTGGAGTGGGATGCGAGCCATGCCGCGATCGTGATTGACAGACAAGACGATGGCTCTGTTGGTGGATTTATTGACGTAAAAAACTATCAATCTGTCGTGAAAGTGATTTTACAGCTGCTTGATATTTCCGTTGATGATATCCCGGAAGAAGCCCCCAAATTTAAAACCGAAAAAGACCGTTTGTTCTATGAGAAGTTCCAGGCAAAGAAGAAGAAATTTGCGCAAACAAAAAAGACAGACCCGAATTTCGAGCTGCCTAATATGATTTCTCTTCTATGCACTTTTCATCCAAGTTTGAACTACTCGAATATTTTTTCTCTCACGATCGGACAGATTCGAGATACGTTCTCACAACTTTTAAAAGCAAAGCAATTAAGCATTGCTGATATGAACTACTCCGTTTGGGGCGGCAAATACGACCCCTCTAAATGGGTTGAACGAATTGATAAAGAAACTGAAAATATAGGAGGATAACAATTATGGCTAACAAGAATGCTAATTTCGCCAACCGCGAAGTTGCCGATCTGATGCTGGTTGACTATTCCACTAAGAAGCTGTTCCTGAATGTGGACTGGGCTAACGTCACTTCCACCAGCTTTGAGGCAGACCGTGTGTTTGCTACTGGCGGCCAGGGCGCACCTAACCGCGTGCAGTTCGACGGCTCTCGTACTGGCACTCTGACTATCGAGGCACAGGTGTACCCCGTTAAGGTCTTCCAGATGCTGTCTGGTAATGATCTGGGCACCACAGCAAACTTCCTGAAGCGCGAGAAAATTACCGCATCTGAGGCTAACAAGCTGACTCTGAGCACCGAGGCTGGAAGCAACTCTGTTCAGGTCTTTAAGGCTGATGACGATATGGGTACTGAAATTACCTGTACCGTTTCTGGCAAGGAGATCACCGCAACTTCTGGCATTGAGGCAGATAACGAGTACATCGTTTACTACTATGCCAAGGTTGCAAATGCCCAGGTCGTGCATGTCGATTCTAAGCACTTCCCAAAGGCATATCGTGTCGAGGGCTCCATCCCCTACAAGACTGAGGATGACACCATCATTGAGGCACATCCGATTTGGTACAAGGCTGCTCCCCAGGGTGGTTTTGAGCTGAGCTGGCAGAACACTGGCGACCCTGTCTCTCTGACCATGACTTTTGACGTCCTGGCGGATGCTGATTCCAACGTGTTCGACATGATTTTCCCTAACGAGTAATCGTTAAGTTTTATAGTGGCGGAACTCACTTATGTGGGCTCCGCCCCTTTTATGAGCGTATAAACAGCGCAGTACCGTTTGCTTGTGCGCTGATATGAGGGAACTCACAAATAAGAAGAACACCCACACAGTGGACCTGCTCTCTAATTTGCATAGAGGCTTCAGTGATCGTTCGAGCAGCTTGGCCACATTTACGCCTGTGGCTGGCTTAAAATCTTCGCCGATGCCAAGATGGACATGACACTAGCAATAAGACCGATGATCAAACAAAACGTTTCGAAATCAATCTCCATAGGGTCCTCCTTTCTACCAGCAGCCTTACTACTGGATTTCCGGGAAGCCCCTATGTTGTCCACATGTTTGAATTAAGCCCCATAAGGGGTGTGCAGGTGTTCTTCAAGTTCGAATTCTACCACATCCGAAAAGAAAAAGGAAGTGTTTACTATAAAAATTATTGCTTTTGACCAGGCTCTTATCAAAACTGGCGTGTGTACGTTAGATGGCGAAACCGTATACCATTCATTGATTGATCTAAGCAAAACAAAAGATGTACAGGAACGTGCCACCGTAATGCGTCAAATGATACAGAGCCGAATAAAAAACAATCGCCCAGATCTCGTCGTAATCGAAGATGTTGCACTACAGCGATCCGTAAAGACTGTGATCCAATTGGCACAGTTACAAGGTGCGATTATTGGTGCGTGTGACATTTTTAATATTCCATACGAGATTTTAAAATCATCCGAGTGGCGAAAAACGCTTGGATTTAAACAAGGCCGCATGAAACGCGAAGAATTAAAACAGCAAGCAATTGATTACGTAGCAGAACATTATGGTGAGACGGTTTCTTCTGATGAAGCTGATGCGATGTGTATCGCAAAAGCAGCACAGTTGAGACTTGAAAATAAAATTATACAGGAGGACTAATACTTATGAATAAGAACAATCTTGGTGTAATTGACCGTATTTCCTTTGTGAAAAACGTGCTGGAAGTATCAAAACTGGGTGACCAGTATGAACCTGCACTGTATGACTACGCGTTCCGTATTACGACTGTGATTTATTTTACAGATATTGATACAAGCAATATGACGCAGGACCAGTTGAGTGATATCGCATTCTCAGACGAAACGACCAAATTGATGAATGAAGCTCCACGCAAATATATCTTGAATACCCTGAACAAAGCTTGCCGTGAAAAAATTGAGATTGAGCGCCAGGAGTATATGGCCGCTTACGAAGCTGCTGCAAAAAATCAGCCGTTTACGGAGTTGATGCAGCTGGTTTCTGAAGTGCTGACTGGTATTGGTGAGCAGTTTGACATGAATAAAATGATTGAAAAAATTGCTGAAGAGAATCTGAAGAAGCCCGTACCGAAAAAGGATGACAAGGGTGGCCCTAAAACTCCCGAAGGTATGCTAACTGGTGCACCTGTGGTCCGTTTCCCGACAATTGATACTGTCGCAACAGGTGCCGCAGAGAGCGCTGCGAAGGAGTAAGCTATGGCAAAATATTCGGCTACTACAGTCAAATCTCTTCAGAATGAAATTATGCGACGGGCGAACCTGGCACTTGATAACGAGATTGCCAGCCATGTGAAAAATAAATTGAAATCTCATGTAGAAAAAGACGTGTATGCAACTTACTCCCCTGTTGAATATGACCGACGTGAAGAGAACGGTGGCTTAGTAGACGATAAAAATATCAAGCACAAAGTAAAGGCCAAAACTTTATATGTATATGAAGAAGCTCCAATTGAGGGGCCACGGCTTGATGCTTCAAACTGGGTAAACAAACCAGACAGCTTAGCACGACTGATTGAAAACGGCGCACACAATCCATGGAATTATAAAAGTTATAAATGGACTGGACCGCGCCCGTTTATGGATAACGCGCAGGCTGATATCAATTACCGATACGCTGATATTGTAAAGCTACTGAAGAACCGAATTGAACACGATGAATAATTAAAAAGATGAGCAGACTTATTAAAAGCCTGCTTTTTTTAGATTCGGAAGTTAGTTGCTCCAAAAGGAGGAAGATAATATGGCGCGTGAACCAGAACTGAGCATCAAGGTTAAAGTTGATCCTACGATAGACCGGACGAAGTTCCAACAGGATATTGACAAGTTAATCCCACAAAATAACCCCATTAAAATCAATGGTGCGTTTGACGCTGCAAAGGCTCTCCAGAGTATTACAGATTACCAAAATCAAACGGGGAAAGCTGTACCTATTTTTGCAAAAATCTCAAATGTAGATAGCGTACTGCAAACATTTGACAATGAGACATTTGATGTGAAATTAAAGGCAACACAGGACAGCATTGACAATGTTAAAAAGCAGTTGGAAACAATCGATGCTGATGTGACATTGAATGCGACCCAAGCACAGATCGATACTCTTAAACAGAATATTGAGACAAAGATTGGCACGATTGATATTACGCCTGATATTACAGATGTCCACCTAAAGGCGATTCGGCAGAAGATTGAGACAGAATTAAACAAGATCAAATTTAATCCGTGGCCGAGTAGTGGACCTGGCAGCAAAAGCAAAGGTAGTGGCGGCAACGGCAGGACCTCTAAAGAAAGTGAGCTTGCTAGAAATCTTGCAGAACAGTCTCAAATTTTAAATAAGCAAGATGCGGCTGCAAATGGAAAACATTATCGCAATATAAATGTGCAACGCGGTCGTAAAAGTGATCTTGAAATTCAAGAGGCAAATAATAGAGCCGAGTTAGCTAAAAGTAATCCAAATTATCAAAATGAAGACTGGTATAATAAGGCCGTATTAAAAGCAAAATACATTCGTGACAATTATACAAGTACGCAGGCCGACAAAGCCGATTTGGATATTGTCAAAAAGTTAAACGAAGCATTTAAAGAGAATATCGCTCTTCGTAAAAAGCTCAGTCGAATCAGCAAATCACAGAGTCCTCAAGACTGGAACAATGTAAATTCTGATTTAAGAAAGTCCAATCATACTGTAGCCAAAACAGGTCAGCAAGCGGTAAGACAAGGCGTATATCTTGGCAACATAAAACAAAATTATGCAAATCAGGTTAAGGCAATTGAAGAAAAAACTAGAAACGCTCTGTTTGAGCAATTTGAAAATGAGCTAAAGCAATACATTTCAAGTGGGCATCGGTACGCGAATGCAACGGGCGATAAAAACTATGAAAAGGCCACTCGCTTATGGAGTGAGCAAAACACTCATAAAACAAATCTTGATAATATCACCAAAGAAATGTATGTTCGTGGGTACGATAAATACGATCCACAGGACAATTCTGGAACATTTCAAAAATTTATTAAACTTATTCAAAGCAGAACAAGTGCAGAAAATGAACTTGCTATTGCTATCAAAGACCGATCAGATGCTCAAAAGGATGCAGCTTCTGTTGATAATAGCGATGTGAGTAGGTTGGCAAAAATCACAGCACAACTTGAGCGGCAGAAACAGACGCTTGAAGACTCCGACGAAGGAAAGACTTCTGGTATTTATAATACTGTAACCAAAAACTCATCTTTATCAAATAACCTAACTGTAGATTTAGACGCAAATCAAGGCGTAAATAAAGACCTTGTTGCACGAAATTGGGCTAATAAGAATGGTATTTCTGGAATCAAATCCCTTGCTGATGCCTATGAATATCTGAGAAAAGAAGTAGATTTAGCGTCAATTGAAGTTGAAAAGTTTTCTGATGAAACAACAAAGTCAAATAGACGTATTCAGAATGAAATTCGAGTTTCAAATATTCAAAGCCAGTTACATGATTACTTGGAAAAATATCCAAAAGTAGAAAAAAAGCTTAATGATCAGGTATCAAAACTGCAAAATGGATTAGCTTCTCCAAACGCTTCAAATAACGTTAAGGAACTATCCAAACAAATGGCCGAATTACGAGCTCGTGCTAAAGATTTGGGTCTCGAAACAGAAAATTTACTTGACAAATTTGAAAAGCTATTTGGTCAACATTTGAGCACAATGGTTGTTATGGCTGCACTACATAAGATGCAAGATGCTGCTCGACAGGTTTATCAGAACGTTGTTGATATCGATACAGCAATGACTGAACTTCGTAAAGTCACAAATGAAACAGACGCGACCTACACGAAGTTTATGGAGAATGCAGCAGATCGTGCTCAACGAGTGGGCGCGACCATTTCCGACACAATCACTGCTACGGCCGATTTCGCACGCCTTGGATACAATCTTGATGATGCTTCTTCTATTTCTGATGCTGCACTAATTTATAAAAATGTTGGCGATGGCATTACAGATATTAACGATGCGTCTGAATCTTTGATTTCTACCATGCAGGCTTTTAATGTCCAAGCCAAGGACAGTATGAAAATCGTTGACGAATTTAATGAGGCAGGTAACAACTTCGCAATAAGTTCGGCAGGGGTCGGTGAAGCACTCCAAAGAAGCGGTGCTGCACTTGCTGCGGCCAATAATACAATGGAACAATCTATCGCGCTGGCCACCACAATGAACCGTATAGTTCAAAATCCAGAGGCAGTTGGCACTACTTTAAAAACCGTTGCCATGTATCTCCGTAGTACAAAGGCAGAAGTGGAAGCCGCTGGTGAATCTACTGAAGGTATGGCTGAAACAACGTCTAAACTTCGTGATTCTTTAAAAGCTCTGTCTCATGGCCAAGTTGATATTTTCGATAATGCGACTAAAAAATACAAATCAACCACTGATATTATTATCGAAATGGGTAAAGCATGGGATACGATGTCTGACAAAGAGCAGGCCGCCGCTTTGGAGCTCATGGGTGGTAAACGCAACGCCAATGCTGTTAGTGCTTTGATTACAAATTATCAGGAAATTGAAAAAGTTATTGAAACCGTTAGTAATGCATCAGGCAGCGCTGAAGCTGAAAACGCAAAATACCTTGATTCTATTCAAGGTCGTTTAACTGAACTTGATTCTACTTTCCAATCATTTTCTACTCATGTTTTGGACTCTGATGTTCCAAAATTCTTTATCTCTATTGCAACCGCAATTGTAAAAGCTGCGGACGCAATGGTAAAATTCACGGGCGCGTTCCCTATGGGAGCGGGCATTTTGTCCTTTATAACTCAGCTGGGTAAACCCAAAATGACGGGTTTCATGATTGTGCCCAGCAATACTCCGGGTGGTGACACGGAACAAGTACGCTGTAGCTTTTATTGGCGCAGCGTAACGAGGGAGTATTTAGTAAAACCGACGAACATGGCGGCGTAAGCCGTGGCGAGTTTGGGTAATTCTCGTCCGGGAACCGAAAGGAATCCGCAGGCAAGCTTCCGACAGAGCCTATTATAATAATGTAGGTGCTCCGTCAGAAGACGCTTCAGAGAGCATAATGTCGGAGTGGAACGCGGCGCATAAATGCACTGCGGTTCACTATGGGGTGCTCCAAATCACTACTGCGCAACTACGCTGTAGGAAAAATTACAGGCGGTCTCTCCCCTGTCGTCAAAAGAGGAGAAAATAAATTTGACAGCTATATTATTATGTGATACTATCAGGAGGAAAATGATGGACGAAGAAATTAAAAAGATTTGCGAAGGATACGCTTATGCTTGGTATTTCGATCATCCTCATCGATTAGAATGGCAAGATAAATATTTTAAGAAGCGTCACATTCTACTTGAAAATGATAAGATCCTTATGGATTCATATTTTGATAGTTGTATGATAAAAAATGAGAAACTTCTTCCAGATATTGATTATGTGGGACCATTTGAATCTTATTTAATAAATTAAAAGAGGTATTAAAAATGTCAGAAGGAAAAAGTTACACTTTTACATGTGACGAGATTGCGAAGTTAATTATAATTCCAGTTATCTTCGAGCATAATAATCGCATAATGAAAACGAAAGCCCTTATTGATACTGGAGCAGCTTTTAGTTATATTTCGCAGTTTATATCAGATTCTTTGTCTATACCACAAACAGGGAAAATTTATCGTGTCCAATTTGGCGAAGACAAAGCAGATCGTCCGTCCGTTAAGACTACTCTGATTTTATCTTCTGATATTTTATTTGAAAATGAAGAGTTCACTGTTCTTAAAGATGAGCCTCGGTTATATGATGCTATTATTGGAATGAACATCCTTTCTCGTACAGACTTTTCTGTAAGCAATTATAATGGACAGACCATATTTAGTTTTCGGCTTCCGTCTCAAGGTGAAATAAAATACGGCGACGCCATTGATCATGAAGTCGATCTAAAAAATGTTATGGATAAAATAGAAGATGCTCTTCTTTCGACATGATTCATATTGACACAGCTTGCGCTGCAAGCTATAATAAAAATACAATCGTATAAACTCATTTTACGGAGGTATTTATCATGCCAAGACCTAGAGGAAGCAAGAATAAGGTCACCATGACCGCAGCAGCGCCAGTCGATTATGCCGCATTGATTGATGAAAAACAGTCTGCTAAAGACGCACTGAACGCAGAGGTCACTTCTATTACTGCAAACATCGATTCTTTAAAGGCCGATCTGAAATCCAAGAAGGCTGAGATTAAGAAGCTGGACAAGGCTATCGCACATCTGACTGAAAAGAAGGATGAAGCTGATAAGAAAGCTGCTGCAGAAGTTAACCGAAAGAAAGCCGAAGAGCTCGTTGCAAACGCTTTGGCCAATGGTATGACTGCCGAAGATATTGCAGAACTGCTGAAATAACTGCTGCGCTACGGCGTATGAATTAAGCCCGACTTCCCTATTGCTGGGAGGCCGGGCTTTTACTATTTATAAAGGAGAATTATTATGAAAATTGAGATCGCATTATTCGGAATTGAATTTTTGTTGCAGATTAAATTTCCAGAGTGCAAGCCTCGTGATCGAGTCTGGCTGAATGAAGAGTCGTGGATCAAGCCTGATGGTACATTTTATTTCAAACCAAACTCAAAGCATCCACACAAAAATCCAAAAGATATGATTTATCCCCGATGAGTATTTTATGGGAGGATTATTATGACATATATGAAGTATTACTGTAACCCAGGCAAACCAAATCAATTGCTAAAAATTCACAAAACAGAAGTATGTGAGTGTACAGAGCAGCATGAAGACGAATGGTATGAATTAGACGAAAGCACACAAGAATATATTAAACTTATTGATTTAGGCTGGTGGGAATAATCATTGAATAACCATTATTTCACACTCTGGACTAATTGTAGGTGTTTCATTTGCAATTAAATGATTGTACTTTTGCAATAGAGCAATCGCATCTTCGGTTACTCTATTTTCTCTTTCTTTTTCAAAAGCTGAGATATATTTCTTAAACGCTTCCGTGTCGCCAATAGCCCCACCCTGTTGATTGACAGAGATTTCTTTATCTCCACATTCCCACACTAATACAATCTTTTGACTATTTTCAATTCCAACTTCGATTAGTGAGTTTTGCCCATCTCTAATACAACTGATTAAATACCTAAATTCGTCATAAATTGACAATTTTAATGTTTCAGATAATAAGATCGCATTTTGTATTACTGTATCAACAAGCTCTCCATTATTAAGTTTATTATATCCTGTATGTCCAATTATACGATCTGATTTTGTTCGAATCAATTTATGGCTATCGTCACTAAATCCAATTATCCGTTTTTCGCCTGTTTGAGGGTTTACTTTAAATTCTGTCTTTCTAAAATCCCCAGACACAACGATACCGTCTGTACAGACGACTGCCATCACCAAAGACATGAAATACGTCCTCCCGCTACTGCGTTAGAAATCTGACTTACAATTGTTACAATGCCACTGTTTGCCCAGTTTAGAGGATGCAGCACCGACAAGCGATACCGATACAGCGCGGCTCACAGTGCTGATTTTCTCGGTATCAGTGGAATGGCAGTAGGGACATGGCACATGGGGATGGCGTTCTGCGTCCATTTTAGCGATTGCCGCATGGAAAGCGATAGATTCTTGAAGCTCTTTTTCGCGCTGTCTTTTTTCACGTTCAAAACAATCTGGATCGGCTTGTAGACGAAGTTGATCACGATACCAAAATATAAAACCTTTATTATACCATGAATATGCTTGTGCTGCCCTCTTGTTTACGTCTTGTGATCCATTTGACCATCCTTTTATAAAATCTTCAATTTGTTGTTTATATTCCTTCTGATATTTTGGATATTTATTTAGGATCGCATCAACCATATATGCATATGTTACAGATTTGTAAAATTCTCCATCTGTTTTAATCCATGGATCTTCTTTTAAATAAGAATATTTAGGATACAATTTATACAATCGTTTTCCTTCCATTTTAATTCTCAATGTTTCATAAAAACTAAAATCACCTGATGCTATGCTTTCTATTCTTTCAAACGGGACATTGTAATTCATTTCTCCAAATTTCATTGCAAACACCTCTGACATTTTGTATTACTTGACCACTAATACAATTATACGGTACGACAATCAATGAGTCAATGGTAAAGATAAATAAAACTCTTGACGGAACTTTGGAGAAAGCTATTGATGCTTCCGCCCAATTAAGTAAGATGCCTGGAGTGTTACAAGATTTTATGCTCAAAGGCGATTTTGATTTTGGTGGAGCTAAAAAGGTTAAGGCAAAAGATATCGGGATTAGCGATAACAAAAATATAACTTCAAGCGACATTGGCATTCAAAACCTTGCAGCGCAACTTGCCGGTCTTGATAAATCTCAACAGTCCGCTGTTTTTAAGATGTCTGATTTAAGCAAAGAAGCTCAAAATGTCACACAATCTTTGCTGGGAGAAGCAGCCGCAGGAAATCAACTTTCTGGTGTTCTTGTTGACAATCAACTCAAAACTCTGAACCTCACACAAAGCACTAGAGAACGGATCTTACAAGAGGCCAAGTTGGTTGATGGTAGCGGCAAATATAAAATGGCTACTGCTGCGGATGTTAAATCAACTCTAAAAAAACAGTTTGCAATGCAAGACTGTTCGGAGGCACTTAAATCTGCTGGACAAAACGAACAACAACTTGCAACGACGATTGTAGCGACAGTTGTTGGGCAACAGGCTCAGACGGCTACAACGTGGGCTCAAAAATTAGCTCTTGATGCTCTTGCAGGAGCTTTGGCTATTGGCAAACAATTATTAGTTAGTCTTGCCGTAACAGGCATTGGAATGCTAATTAAATATATCGTCAATCTTAAAACACCTTATGAGAATCTCACATCTGTTATGAACGATGCTCATGATGCCGCTGAAAAGGCCGAATCTGATGTCGATGAAATCAAGAGTAAAATTGATGACCTAAATCAGAAGGTTAAAGATGCTGGAGCCGATAGTATTGAAGATATTGTTGATCCACAAGAGAAAGCAAAACTACAAGATATCAACGACTTACTTGAAACTCAACTAAAACTGAAAAATCAAATTGCAGATGAAGAGAACAATAAGGCTAATGATGCGGCTTCCGATGTATTTAATAGCAAATCTGCTTTTGGTGTCGTAAAAAAATATACACCAACGACCGCAGCAGAAGCTGATCCAAATGGAATCGGAGTAAATATCGAGGCTACAGAAACCAAACCCGTTGCGATGAAAAACACAGATGCGCTTAAAGAGCATAGTGCGTACTTGGAAGAGTTAAGTGATTCGTATGCACAGGTTATGTCTGATGAAAAAGCAACAGATCAAGAACGCTCTAATGCCAAAAAATCAATGGAAGATGAGATGGCAGTTGTTAAAGAGTTAGGGCAAAAGGTTTCTGATAACGCTGATAAGTATCGTTCTAACGGAACAAATTATTCTAAATATTCGGACGAAGTAAAAGAATGTACCGACTCAATGAATGGAGCCAATGATGCGTTAGAGCGAGCCAACAGTTTAATAAATGGCTCTGCAAAAATTGATACCACCAATCTTGACATCCTTTTGCAGAAAATGCAGGCAACAAAAAATTTCATGGACCGACGCAACAAAGATACGTCTAATAGCAACCCTTATACTGGAGCTGTGAAAACGCTTAAAGCGTCTGGACTTGAAACCGGTGACGACATTCGTGAACTTTCTGCGGTCCCTGCAAATCAGACAAAAGAACAGGCTGCAGCCATCAACGTCCTTCAGAAGGCCGCAGATAATGCGCATGTTACCCTTGATGAATTTATTTCCGCTCTCGAATCCGTAGGTTTAATTGCGGTTCGTAATACCAGTAAAGTTAAATCATTATCTGATGCTATGAGCATGTTGGACAATATGCAGTCCGCATATCAATCCTGCGCTTCGGCTGTCAAAGAATATAATAAGACTGGTTATGTTACAATGGACACTCTCCAGTCTTTGTGTCAACTTGAGCCACAGTATCTGAATATGCTTGATTTGAAGAATGGCAAAGTACAGTTTACAAGGGACTACACAGAGTAGGTATCTGACGGGGGGTTCCGCCCGTCAGATTTTCCATGTGATGTTCAAGCTGTCGCTTGTGGCGGCTATGGTGGTAATCATCAAATCCA
>OLNS01000390.1_pt1 | contig 41255 bp, 38 predicted proteins | sample 1673031 | NCBI WGS metagenome assembly OLNS01 (sample SAMEA3136748, study PRJEB25190) | human gut metagenome | biome: human gut; feature: human-associated habitat; material: faeces | place: Austria | collected 2013
GGGCGTCGTTCTGCACGGTAACGGTCACGGACTGACCCTTATCGTTGTTGAAGGTCTTCTCGACCGAGACCGTGTTGTCGCACTCGCGGATGGCGAGGGTGATCAGGTGCTCGGCGGCGCTGCGAACTTCCTTGGCGCGGGCCAGAGTGGTCTCGATGCGGCCATACCAAATGAGGTTGGTCACCTGATTGCGCAGAAGCGCCTTGCGCTGAGCGGCCGTACGGCCAAGTTTACGCTGATAAGCCATTTTGTTTATCCTCCTATTACAGCCCGCCTCCTGCAAATACGGTTCTTCACGCGGCACACAAGAAGCCTGCTCCGCTTTTTCGGCGGATCAGGCCTTGCCTGCCGCGCCCATATTTCCCTTAGGCGCGACCTTGATAGCCCCTTTGGGGCAATGTATCGCTGTAAACCGGTTTTGCCGGATTACTCGTCGTTGGCACGCAGGGCCAGACCCAGAGCGGCGAGCTTCTGCTCGACCTCCTCGAGGGATTTCTTGCCCAGATTGCGAACCTTCATCATGTCTTCCTGATTGCGCTGCACAAGCTCGGCGACGGTGTTGATGCCGGCGCGCTTGAGGCAGTTGTAGGCACGGACGGAGAGATCGAGCTCTTCGATCGTCATCTCCAGCACCTTTTCGCGGTGATCGTCTTCCTTCTCGTTGAAGCCGATGGTCACCACCTGATCGGTCAGATCCATGAACAGCTTCAGGTGGCCGTTGAGGATCTTCGCGGCGGTGCTGATGGCCTCATCCGGCTGGATGCTGCCGTCGGTCCACACCTCGAGGGTCAGGCGATCGTAATCGGTCTCCTGGCCGACGCGGGTGTTTTCGACGGTGTAATTCACCTTGCGGATCGGCGTGAAGATCGAATCCGTCGGGATGACGCCGATGGGCGTATTGGGATTTTTGTTGTTCGCTGCGCTCACATAGCCGCGACCCTTTTCCAGAGTCAGGTGCATGATGAGGTCGGCGTCCTCGTTGAGCGTGGCGATGTGCAGATCGCGGTTGACCACCTCGATCTGATCGTCCACGGCGAGGGCGGCCGCAGTCAGCTCACAAGGGCCCTTGACGTTGATGGACACCGTCTTGGGGCCGTCGCAATACAGCTTCGCGGAAAGCTCTTTCAGGTTGAGGATGATCTCTGCAACGTCTTCCTTCACGCCGGGAACGGCGGAAAACTCGTGCTGGATGCCCTCAATGCGGATGCTGGAAACAGCAACGCCCGGCAAAGAGCTGAGCAGCACACGGCGCAGGGAATTTCCCAGCGTCTGGCCAAAGCCATGCTCAAGCGGCTCTACGACAAACTTGCCGTAGCTGTCGCTGGCTTCCACACGTTCGATGCGGGGCTTTTCGATTTCGATCATTGGGCAGATTCCTCCTCACAGTTACCGTGAACAGCCATGGATTAACGAGAATAGAGCTCGACGATGAGGTGCTCTTCGATCGGGCAATCAATGTCCTCGCGGGCAGGCATCGCAGCCACGGTGCCAGTGAGATTCTGCGCGTCAAAGGTGAGCCACTTCGGGGTCACAACGCCGGTGCCCTCGCGCAGCGCCTTGAAGGCGGCCTGCTCGCGGGAACGCTCGCGCAGGGTGATCACGTCGCCGACCTTCACGGAGTAGGAGGGGATGTCCACCTTCTTACCGTTGACCAGGATGTGGCCGTGCACGATGATCTGGCGCGCCATGCGGCGGGTCTTGGCAAGGCCAAGACGATAGATCACGTTGTCAAGGCGCAGTTCGAGGAGCTGCAGCAGGTTTTCACCCGTGATGCCCTTCATGTTGGCCGCCTTGAGGTAGTAACGGTGGAACTGCTTCTCCAGCACACCGTAAACAAACTTGACCTTCTGCTTTTCCTTGAGCTGCGTGCCGTACTCGGAAACCTTCTTGCGCTTGTTGCCGCCCGGGTTGCGAGTAGACTTCTTGTTGCCGTAGCCCATGACGGCCGGAGAGATATCCAGGCTCCGGCACTTCTTGGCGATCGGCTCTTTATTGTTAGCCATGTACTTTCGTCCTCCTTACCAATACCTTACACGCGACGGCGCTTCGGCGGACGGCAGCCGTTGTGGGGGATCGGCGTCACGTCCTTGATCATGTTGACCTCCAGGCCGGCAGCCTGCAGGGAACGGATGGCGGCCTCACGTCCGGAGCCCGGGCCCTTGACGTAGACCTCAACGGTCTTCAGGCCGTACTCCATAGCAGCCTTCGCGGCGGTCTCCGCAGCGGTCTGCGCGGCGAACGGCGTGGACTTCTTGCTGCCGCGGAAACCGAGTCCGCCGGCGGAAGCCCAGCTCAGCGCGTTGCCCTGGGTATCGGTCAGGGTCACGATGGTGTTGTTAAAGGAGGAGCGGATATGCGCCGCACCGCGCTCCACGACCTTGCGCTCGCGGCGCTTGCGGACGACTTTCTTCAGCTTCTGCTTAGGTGCCATTGTCAATCACTCCTCTTTTATCTGGTTGCCTTCTTCTTGCCGGCGATGGTCTTCTTCGGGCCCTTGCGGGTACGAGCGTTCTGCTTGGTGTTCTGGCCGCGAACGGGCAGACCCTTGCGGTGACGCACACCGCGATAGCAGCCGATCTCCATCATGCGCTTGATGTCCAGAGAGACGTCGCGGCGCAGATCGCCTTCCACCTTCAGGTTGTGCTCGATGTACTCACGGATCTTGTTGACGTCCTGCTCGGTCAGATCCTTCACGCGGGTGTCAGGGTTGACGCCGGTCGCCGCGAGAATCTCCTGAGAGGTTTTCACGCCGATGCCGAAGATGTACGTCAGTCCGATTTCGACCCGCTTCTCACGAGGCAGGTCAACGCCAGAAATACGTGCCATTATTTACCTCCGATATCCAATTACGGTAATGTGTTCTGCTGGATTTCTTTTATGAAAAGCCGCATGGTTCGCAAACAGAGTTTGCGCAGCCGCCCAAGCGATCCTTCCTGTCTTTGATCCTAACGATAAGGTGATTAGCCCTGCTTCTGCTTGTGCTTCGGGTTCTCGCAGATGACCATGATACGGCCCTTGCGCTTGATGACCTTGCACTTCTCGCAGATAGGCTTAACAGACGGTCTAACCTTCATTTTGTCCGTTCCTCCTCGAATTTGTTTTCTCAACCCTTGCTGCGCCAGGTGATGCGTCCCCTGGTGAGATCATAGGGAGAAATTTCGACTTTGACTTTATCGCCCGGATAGATGCGGATGAAGTTCATACGGATCTTGCCGGAGATCTGAGCCATGATTTTATGCCCGCCGGCCAGCTCGACGCGGAAATTCGCGTTCGGCAGCGCCTCGACGACGACGCCTTCTACCTCGATATTGTCGCTCTTGGGCAAGTTTTAACCCTCCTTACGCGGCAACAAAGCCTCTTGATAGCCGATAGCATCTAGTTTATTTCGCACTTCGGAGTCAAAAATCCTCTTTTTTGCAAAAATTTTTTCACGAATTTCTTCAAGAACTTCGGGTTTTGCCACCAGATGCTTGATCTTCTTCTTTTTGGGATTGTCTACCTTTCGCTGACAACCGTTTGCGATGGCTACGTGATCCTTGTCAAGGACGGCCACGACCACGAAATAATGTCCCGCGTCGCGACCGGCTTTGGAAAAGACCACCCGGCCAACTTCCATAGGGAACGAGCTCATCGCTTCTCCTCCTTATGATATCCGGGCAGCGAAAGCAATTCGGGTTCGCCATCCGTAATGAGGATGGTGTGTTCGTAATGCGAGCAGAGGCTTCCGTCGGTGGTCACTACCGTCCAGCCATCGCGAAGCGTTTTCACATTGTAGCTGCCTGCGGTGATCATCGGCTCAATGCAGATGGTCATGCCCCGGCGCAGCCGCACACCATGTCCCGGCGCGCCAAAGTTCGGCACGCTTGGATCCTCGTGCATCTCGCGCCCGATTCCATGCCCGCACAGGTCACGCACCGCGGAAAAACCGCGCTCCTCGACGTACTGCTGAACGGCATGGCCGATATCGCTCACGCGATATCCTTCGCGCGCCACTTGAAGGGCGGCGAAAAAGCTCTGCTCCGTCACGTCAATCAGGCGCTGAGCCTGCGGGCTGACAGTGCCGACGCCCACCGTAAAGGCGCTGTCGGACTGCCAGCCGTCCAGGATCAGACCCGAATCAATCGAGATAATCTGGCCCTCGCGCAGCACCGTGGATTCATCCGGGATGCCGTGCACCACCTGAGAATCCACCGATGCGCAGATCGAGGCAGGATACCCCTCATAGTTCAGGAAGGAAGGGACGGCGCCGTAACCGCGAATGAGCTTTTCCGCATAGCGGTCAAGCTCCTTCGTGGTGATACCGGGCTCGATCTTCCCTTTGAGCTGCTCAAGAACCTCGTGCAGCAAGGCGCCCGCCTCGCGCATCTTGGCAATTTGAGAAGCATTCTTGATGGTAATCATTTCGTTCCACCCAGCGCCTCGAGGATCGCCGCGAAGCAATCCTCCATCGGCTGAGCGCCGTCCACGCGGCGCAGGAGCCCGCGCTGCTCGTAGAACTCGATCAGCGGAGCCGTCTGCTTGTGGTAAACGTTCAGTCGGCTGAGCACCGTCTCGGCCTTATCGTCATCCCGCTGGATCAGCGTCGCGCCGCAGCGCTCGCAATCCGTCCGCCCGTTCAGGCGGGAGATGTGATAGGTGCCGCCGCACGAGGGGCAGACCCTGCGTCCGGAAAGGCGGTCGATCAGCTTTTCGTCGCTGACGTCAATGTCCACCACGGCGTCGATGTCGGCAAAGCCGGCAAGCGCCTCCGCCTGCGGCACGGTGCGGGGGAAGCCGTCGAGCACGTAGCCCTTCCGGCAATCCTCCTGCGCGAGCCGCTCGCGGACGATGTCAATGACGACGGAATCCGGCACAAGCGCACCGGCGTCAATGTAGGCTTTGGCAGCCAGACCGGTCGGCGTTTGTTCCTTGATGGCGCGGCGAAGAATATCGCCCGTGGAGATCTGCGGGATGCCAAGCTGCTCGCACACGCGAACAGCCTGGGTGCCCTTGCCCGCACCAGGCGGGCCGAGAAAAATCACGTTCATGCTCAAGTACCTCACGCTGACCCCGTCATCAACCCAGGAAGCCCTTGTGATGACGCATGACCATCTGCGCCTCCACCTGGCGGATCGTCTCGATGCCCACGGAAACCGCGATCAGCACGCTGCTCGCTCCGAACGGAGCGGTGATGCCAAAGATGCGGGTCAGCATGGTCGGGATGGTCGCCAACACGGCGAGGAACAGGGCGCTGAACAGCGTCAGGCGGCCGGACACGCGGGAGAGATAATCGCTCGTCGCGCGGCCCTGACGGATGCCGGGGATGATGCCGCCGTTCTGCTGCATGTTCTTGCTGATGTCAACCGGGTTGAAAGTGATGCTGGTATAGAAGTAGGTGAAAGCGATAATCAGAACCGCCAGCACCACCTGATACCAGATACCGCTCTGGAAGCCCTGCCACCACACGTTGATGCCGCTCGTCGGGAAGAACGCGAAGATCGTCGCCGGGAACTGCAGGATGGCAAAGCCAAAGATCAGCGGCATCACGCCGGTCGAGTTAATTTTCATCGGGATGTAGGTGGACTGACCGCCGTACATCTTGCGGCCCACCACGCGCTTGGCGTACTGGATCGGGATGCGGCGCTCGCCCATGTCCACAAAGGTGATGGCCACGATCATCGCCAGCAGCGCGATCACGATCACGATCACCGCGATCGGGTGCACCGTGCCGCCCACCATGCCAACCGTCGCCTGACGGCCCCAGTTGAACATGTTGGAAACGATACCGGCCATAATCAGCAGGGAGATGCCGTTGCCGATGCCGTTCTCGGTGATGCGCTCACCGATCCACATCGCCAGGGCGCTGCCCGCTGCCATCGACAGACCGATGACAAGGTACCAAACTCCGCCGTAGGAATTGGCACGCATGGCAAAGACGAGGCCAACCGCCTGAATGAACGCCAGCACGACGGTCAGGTAGCGGGTGTACTCGTTGATCTTCTTGCGGCCCTCCGGGCCTTCATTCGCCAGCTTCTCCAGCGCCGGAATGGCAACCGTCAGAAGCTGAAGGATGATGCTGGAGTTGATGTACGGAGTGATACCCATGGCCATGATGCTCATGTTCTGGAAAGAACCGCCGGTCATCATGTTCATGAAGTCAAGGATCGAGTAGTCCTTCACAGCGCTGGCCACCGCCGAGACGTTGATGCCCGGAACCGGGATCACGCACAGCAGGCGGTAGATCAGCAGCATGCCGAAGGTGTAAATGATCTTCTTGCGGAGCTCCGGAATGCGCCAGGCATTCTTCATCTTTTCCAGCATATCAGATCACCTCAGCAGTTCCACCGACGGCCTCGATCTTCTCCTTCGCAGAGCCAGTAAACTTCACGGCCTTCACCGTCAGCTTCTTGGTCAGCTCACCGTTGCCCAGAACCTTGAGACCGTCCAGCTCCTTGCGGATGATCTTCTTGCCACTCTTGGCAATCTTCTTCATCTCTTTCTCGATGGCTGCGAGATCTTCCTCGCCTCTGATAACGTCATCGCCAAGATCTACATCGTAGTAGAATCCTTCTGCAACTACCGGTCCTACCCAGAACTTTGCCTGTGGGTACAAATGCTTGATAGCCTGTGCCATAAGATGTGCACAGGAATGATTCAGTGTCTTAAGCTGTTCGTCTTCTTTGAAATTAACCATGTCAGTTCTCCTTCTTACTTCTTATAAAGTGAAAATAAATTGCATGTAACAACTAAAAAAGCACCCTTAGATATAATCTATCTAAGGGTGCGTATGCACGTTTCCACCTTAACTTTTAACTCAATTATGCCTTTAACGCAGCTACGCGGTGACGCTTATATCGCGCACGGCTCGGGAGTGGTCTTCATGTGATATATCATAAGCTGCTCCCACCATATGTTCTGGCTCACGTCTGATTCATATCTGAGTCCGATTCACATATGCAACTCTCTCTGGATGCATCCACCACACTACTCTTTCCGTCTATGCCTTTGTCTTATCTGCCACCTAGTGTAGCACGATATATTTTTTTTCACAATAGTATTTTTTATTTTTTTGCCTTTATTTTTTCAACCATTTTCTGCCTTCTTCAGCCAATCAAACAGCCAACAGACTTCTCTCTACCTCATTTCCATGGAAAGACTCATATCCTGGCCGTCCACCATAAGAGTTCCCATGCTGCCGCATACCACAGGCATCATCGGTGACAGATGTCCGAGATCCACATCCATCACGACAGGCACATTGTATTTTCCTATGATCCCCAGCACAGCCTGATACTGGTCAAGGCCCATCATCTCCTGTCCGAACTGTAGCGGTCTGCCGATCATAAAGCCCTTACAGTATCTGAACCATCCGCCGTTGTCCATCTGCCACATGGCTCGTCTTATGGACATGACGTTCAGATCACAGGACTCGAGGAACCAGATAAATCCATCATCCTTATATCTCTCAAGGAATTCGCCAACATGGTCAAACTTTGTTCCTATAAGGTTCACCAGACAGTCCATGCAGCCGCCTATCATTCGCCCGCTCACCTGGAACTTCTCAGGATAGCCCTTTATCACTCTTGGCTCTGTGATGTTGTATGGCAAGAATGGATGTTCCTCATCCCTGAGGGATTCCTTCTCCCATCCGTCATATCCGGCAAATGACAGTTTCTGTCCCTGAAGGACCGCCATAGCATCCGCAACTGATCGGTGCCACGGCTCTTGTCCAAATGCCGCCGCACACGGACCATATATGGACGCCGTATCGCACAATGTCGTGAGCAGGAATGTGAGATTTGTGTTGTCCGAATATCCCATAAACCACTTCGGATCTGCTGCCCTCAGTCTGTCAAAATCAACATAGTTAAGTATCTCGCACATGAGCTCTCCGCCGCCGCAGGATATGAGCGCATCGTTCTTCTCCGATGTGTAATAGTCATTTATCTCCTGACCGCACAGCTCCGGCTTGTTGCTGATTCCTATGCCTTCTCCGACATAACAGTTTGGCCCGATCTGTATACCAAAACCCATATTCCTGAAGTTCTCCTGCGCTCTGCCAAATGCAGTCTTATACGGCTCTGTATCACAGCCAAATGATGGCGCAACGAAACCTATCGCATCGCCCTTTTTTATAAATTTCGGAAATCTCATATATCATACACAGGTATTTCCTGCTTACCTCCTTCTTATCGTTTTATCATATTCAGCCATCCGGTCCAAATCTCCAGACATCATAAATTTCTACATCAGTTTTAATATCCACTCAACCACGAACACCGTCACACACGCCGCAGCAGCCACAACTATAAGTCCCTTCTGCTTTATTCCAAGTATGAGTGCAACCGCAAATCCACACACAGCGCTTATGACACTCTCCGTACTGTATAGTATAGACGGAAGTGTCAGCGCCGTGAGACATGAATACGGTACATAATAGAGGAATGAATTGACGAATCTGTTCTCTATCTTCTTGCGGAACGCCACCAGCGGCACCATTCTTATGAGGTAGGTGACGACCGCCATGGTTATTATATATATGTATATATTCATCACTGCACCTCCTCTTTCTCAGCTCCCACAGGGAAGAATATAGCTCCGATCACAGACGCTGCCACAGTGCTTATGATTATGGCGATTCCCGTCGATATGAATTTGAATATCGGAACGTAATACAACACGCATGATATGACTGCCGCCACAAGCGCAACTATGGCAACCGGTCTCGATTTCTTAGCGACCGGCATGACTATGGCAACGAACATTCCGTAGAGTGCCAAGCTTAATGCGCTGCTGATGGACTTCGGAAGGATCCCGGATGCCACCGCACCGAACAGCGTTCCGCCCGTCCAGCCGACTATCGGAAGGAGCTGAAGTCCTATCATATACCCAAATGTCAATTCCTTCACATGGCCCATCGCCACCGCAAATATCTCGTCAGTATTTGCAAATGCTATTACGAGTCTCTCCTTGATTCCAACTGCCTCCCCAAGCTTCTGTGAAAGTGACAGGCTCATGAGAGAATATCTCAGATTGATTATGAACTGGGTGAGTATCATCTCAACCAGCGTTCCCCCTGCAAGGATAATCTTGAGTCCTGCAAACTGTCCCGCACTGGTTACATTTGTCAGGCTTATGATGACCGCCTGAAAACTTGTGAGTCCGCCCTTTACCGCCAGCAGACCAAAACTAAAACTTACTGCGAAATACCCCAGTGCTATCGGTATTCCATCCTTTAACCCTTTTCTAAATTCCATCTTAAATACTACTTCTTTCGTGACAAATTATGTTATCTCTTCCTTCTGCGTCCTCCGCAGTCGTAACACTTTACATACTTCCACACAAATCTGTCCTTGAACCCAAGGCCAAGATATGTGTATGCCCTTACCTTTGTATACAGCTTTCTGGCAGCCGCGATCTGCCTGTCATCCGGCTCAACGCGTCCGTATACAGCAGCCTGAACCCATTTTATAAACTCTGTGAACTCATCGCCCTTTATAAAGCTGCACAACTCCGTGACAGTGTCGGCATACTCCGTGTCGTTCTCACTTACGTTCTCTATGGCACCAGAAAACACCATCATATCATACATCGCCGTGGACATCTCGTATATAGCTGATATCCTGTTTCTTCCCACAAGCCTGCGTCTCCTGCGCGCAACTATCGTCCTTCTTCTGAAGATGACTGCGCCCCACAATATCAGTATCACGGCAAGCACAACAACGACTGTTCTGAACACTCTGTTCTGTACAAGCTCCGACAGACCATCCCCGGCATCCCCTGGTGATCCCGACTGCGCATCTCCACTGCCATCATTCGGGACATCGACCTGATTGCCATTTTCTCCTGTGCCATTTGAAGAATCACCATCCGTCTCCGTAGTGACTTCTGTATTCTCTGACATCTGGGTTGTCGAATCAGTTGTCGCCTCCTTTGTTACATCCGGACTTGAAGTCTCCTCAGAAGTCTCCGGCTCCTCTGTATCATCCGATGAATTGTCCGCAGTATTATCACCGCTGTAATTCGGTTCCTTCGGTATCCCCAAAGTATCTGCCCTGTCTCCAAGCGGTGTGGCATCCACGATCACCCAGTCACCGGCATCCTCACTGTACGCTTCAATCCACGCATGACTGTATTTATCCAGAACCACCGCACGGTATGTTCCATCCGACTGCTTTATCCACGCAGACGACGGCACCACATAACCTGTATTATACACGGTGGAGATTCCCAGTATCCTGAAGCCCACTGCCGCCGCAGAAGCAAAGTGAACACAATATCCCTCATGAACGTCATACATCGCACTGTTGACCGGATCCTCACCCTCGGTAAATTTCTTTGGTGCTGTGGTATATGACATATGCTGTCTTATATATGTCACCAGTTTGTCCATGACCTCATTGGAAAACTTCTTATCTGGCGCATATCCCTGTATCTCTGATTCGTATCTTGCAAATGTATCCTTATCATAATACACCATGACCTCATCATCAGGGCTGTGTCCATCCGCCCTTCCGTGCCACGCCCCATTCTCATATGTAACATAGCTTCTCGACTTGACGTAGAGATTTCCCTGAGGCTTATCCTCCCTGATTATCTCATCCACAACTTCATCACCGGGATTGACCTCAGAATCATCCACCTTATAGTAACCTGAATATCCTTTGTTACTTTCCCCCGACAGAAAATATTCCATATTGTCCACCATGTCGAGCAGTTTCCCTTGTTCCTTCACCCCTCTGTCGTATACGCTGTCATATACAAGAAGGGTGACAACAAGGCACGCGGCAAATACCGTCACAGGAACTGCAATGTTCCACACCACCGACAGCGGCTGTCCCATTCTCATGAGAACATATCTAGCCACGATAAGTGACAATACAGTAAGCACTACTCCGGGTGCACTCACAGGTACACTGAGTGTTGCGCCAGCAAGCATAAACAAAAATGCAAGTCCGATAGCTATCATCAGACTGTTACACCTGTATATCATATAAGTGGCAAAGAACATTGACACCGCCACTATAAAAAGCACAAATTCCGTCACAGCACTCACGCTGACATAGTCAAGATCTATGAGTCCTGTCTTTATCCCATAAACCTTTTTCAGATCATATGCTATGCTGTATACCATGCCCTTTCCTCCGGCATAGAGCAGCTTTCTTCTGGCAAGCCCCCAACCCAGCAACACAGTAACCGGAACCACAATATCCAGTATCCTCTGTTCTTTTCTCAAAATGTACCACAGAGAATAAACCAGTGCTATCACCAGACTTCCTATGATATACGCACCCACAAGATTGGTGGAGTCCATATATTTATTTATATCCGAGCTGTATGCGATATCGCCCACAAGGTATGTCATACCAAGCGACAACGCCCATACAGCCAGTCCCAAAACAACTCTCAATTCCACACCTCTGTAATTCTATGATGCCTGGAGAATCTACACCGTGATATAGGATTTTGCAAGATCCTCCTTTATGGTTTCAAATCCCACCTGAAAACTTTCATCTCCACACTCTATATTGCCATTCATGTCTATGTCGATGAAGCTTGTGAAATCCTCACCTCTGTATCTCTCTCTGTACATTCCTATCACATCGTAGCTGTCATTTGTCCTGGCATCCACATACGACAACCTTGCAGCGGCATCGTACACATCCTCCTCACGGACTATGCGGTATCTCGTTATGGACATCTCCTCCGGATCATACCACGCTATAAAGTGAGGGACTTTAACATCTATCAGTGAAAAGCTCACCGATACCATGGATTCCAGCGCAACAGACATTGCCTGTCCATAGTGACGGCAGTTTCTTCCATCGAGATCCATACAGATGATGACCGGACACGACAATGCCTTTGATGTATCCCTGACCATTATCTCATCCTGTCTGGCCGACAACTTCCAGTGGATACGAGTCATCCTGTCTCCAGGTCTGTACTCTCTCACCTGATACACCTCGGTCGAGTCATCGCTTCTCACATCTGAATAATATACATCACTGTCCGTCACAAAATCTCTTGTGTTCTTCGTGACCTCCACCGGAACGAGATAGCACTGAGGCAATACGTAAATGTACGCCGTTCCACCAACCTTTTTCCTGATTGAGAAAATATGGAAAGCATCATATATCCTGACGCCCGATGCCTTTATCTCGTATCTTCCGCTGACATCCAGCTTCATCTTTCCCACGCACTTTCCATACCTGTCATCTATCTGTTCAAATGTACTCTTCTTCTTTTTCTTCATACCCGGAGCAAGAACACTGAACACCGCTGCCACATGGGGTACCTGACCACCGGTGACAGATACCGCAAGTTCCGGACAAAATGTACTGTTCTTCTCAACCACAGGTATATTCATCTGCATCTTAACACTGGTTCTTATGTATCGCACGATCAGCCCGGCTATAAGACTCAGCATGACAGCAGTCATGATCACCGCTGCGAAAAAGTATGATTTTTCTTTATTGATTATTCCTATATATACACATGCCCCTATCAGGACAATATACAATATTCCTCGTCTCATACGACATCCTACCACTACACGCTTCCAAATCTCATGCTACTTTTTCGCCGAACTTCTTCGTCTAACCGACGGTTTGTACACCCTCTCCATTATGTCCTTGAGCACAGCCTCCTGTGTTATGTGGTTCACCCTTGCCTTGGCACTTAAGACTATCCTGTGTCTTATGACGTCCGTCCACACCATCTGCACATCCTCAGGTATGACAAAATCTCTCCCGCTTATATATGCCCAGCTCTTCGCCATCTTGGTGAGGGCTATCGTTCCTCTTGGACTCACTCCTAGCTCAAGGCTTGGATTCTCTCTGGTTCCAACAACAAGCTGGCCTATATAAGAATACACGTCATCGCTGACCTTGACATGCTTTACTTCCTCCCTGATAAGCCGCAGCTCAGACGCACCTATTACAGGCTGTACATCCTGAAAGCCATCAGCGGAGGTTCTTCCCTTAACTATATCCAGCTCGCTCTCTATGGATGGATATCCCAGCTTAAGGCACACCATAAATCTGTCGAGCTGGGAATCAGGAAGAAGCTGTGTTCCGGCACTGCCGATAGGGTTCTCCGTGGCAATTACTATAAATGGATCCGGAACCTGATATGTCACTCCATCCACAGTCACATGTCCCTCCTCCATAACCTCGAGAAGTGCCGACTGTGTCTTTGGAGATGTTCTGTTTATCTCATCTGCGAGGAACAGATTGCACATAACAGCACCCGGTCTGTACACAAACTGATTTGTCGCCTTATCGTACATCGTAAATCCCGTTATATCTCCCGGAAGGACATCCGGTGTAAACTGGACTCTCTTGTTCTGGAGCCCCATTGCATTTGCAAATGCAAGAGCCATAGTCGTCTTGCCGACTCCCGGTACATCGTCCATGAGAATGTTACCGCCTGCGATTATCGCCGCCATTATCTTGGCAATACACACATCCTTGCCTATGACGACCTTCTTCACCTCATCTATAACGTCCATTACCTTGTCATTATAATTCATCTCGTTCTCCCATCCTTCAGATTATCTGTCTACATACGCAACAGGGAGGAAGCTCTTCCACTTCCTCCCTGTTATCATTGCTGCTGAAGCTTCGCCTTTACCGTCTCTATATTATTCATTATAACTCTGTATGTATCATTGTCCCCATAGACACTGTAGAGTTCTTCTGCCGCAAGCTGATAAAATTTGAGTGCCTGCTGGTAGTCCTCCTGTCTGTACCACACCTCTGCAACAGCAGACAGCGCAGCACTGTAGTGATATCCTCTGACACCCTTGAGCTGATATCTGCGCACCGCCTCCGTCAGCTTGTCCTGAGCTTCCTTGAGCCGACCTGCCCTGAGAAGGCTCTCGCCAAGATTGGCATATGTGGCAACAATCTCCGTACCGGCATTCTCATGTCTTTCTATGATGCTGAGCGCGTGCTCCAGTGCATCAACAGCCTTGTCGTAATCGCCAAGCTCCTGATAAATGAGCGCCACGTTATTATAATAACCCGCCAGCAATATATCATATGGACCGAGCTGCTCCGAATATATGTCATACACCTTCCTGCAATAGGACAGGGCTTCCAACAGGTTACCTGCAGCCCTGTTCTCATTTGCAATATTCATGAGAGCGGTTCCATATGGAACTGTATCTTCAATCCCCATCTTATGAGCGAGCCTCATGACCTGCCTGCAAAAATACAGTGCCTTGTCGTGTTCTCCCGTGGTGCGGTGAAAACCGATAAGCTCATTGTATATCGCAAGCATGGAATCAGTATCCTTTTCATATTCAGCATCGCTGAGTGCCTGGGTAAGGTATCTCTCCACCTCCGGCAGTCTGTTCTCTGCGAACAGCTTATCAAGCCCGCTAAAAACCTCATTTATATTCATATAGTCAACCTCAATTTCTCTCACAATATCCTGTCATCACATCATAACACAATATTCGATTCATTTACAGACCCATTAAGGAAATCCATGGCATTGTCCAGAGTGGTCCTGCTTATCGCCTCCAGTGCCTCCTCTGTAAGGAATCCCTGATGAGACGTCACTATCACATTTGGAAATGACAACAGTCTCGCAGTGATCGAGGACTCCAGTATGTCATCCTCCCTGTTCTCAAATACATTTGGAGTCTCCTCCTCGTATACATCCAGCCCGATTCCGAAGAATTTTCTGCTTCTGATCCCAGCTATGAGATCGTCGGTCTTGATGAGTGCACCTCTGGAGGTATTCACCAGGATCACGTGATCCTTCATCATGCCAATGGTCTCTTCATTTATCATATGGTAGGTCTCGTCGGTCAGCGGACAGTGAAGCGATATAAGATCAGATCCCGCCAGAAGCTCAGGGAGCTCCACATATCTGACAAAATCAAGGTCCGGATTCTTATACATATCGTAAGCGATCACATCCATTCCAAATCCATGACATATCCTCGCCATGGCAGCCCCGATCTTACCGGTTCCGACGATACCGGCTGTCTTGCCGTAGAAGTTCATGCCTGTAAGTCCGACCAGACTGAAGTTGTTCTCCCTCACCTTTATATAGCTCTTGTGCAGTCTCCTGTTCACCGCCATGGCAAGTGCCATCGCATGCTCCGCCACAGCCTCAGGCGAATAGCCCGGAACCCTCATCACAGTTATACCGCATTTTTTTGCCGCATCCATATCCACGTTGTTGAAGCCCGCGCATCTCATCAGTATAAGCTTCACGCCCGCATCACTCAGCGCATTCACAACGGGTGCACTCACATCCGAGCTGACAAATGCACATATGGCGTCATACCCCTTTGCAAGTCTTGCGGTCTTCACCGACAGATCTGTGTCCACATAATCTATGGTCAGCTTGTCGTACTGATCTTTTATCGCATCGAACGACTCCATGTCATAACGCTTTGTATCATAAAATAATATATTCATATCTGTTCCTCCTGTTTTTTCCTCTATCGGTATAATGTGTAGCATTGCTTTTTTCTATGTACAAAAACGGAGATTCTCTGAACTGTGTACAGAGGATCTCCGTTTATTATTTGCGTGACAGTATAGCTGTAAGTCCCTGAGTCGGAACATGTGAGTCATCGTTATCCAACATGTTAGGCAGTATGAGTGTCGCCTCATACACCTTGCCCTTTCTGCAGGTCGTAAATGATCCATTCATCTCCTCCGCCATCTTCTGACATGTCAAAGTACCTATATGTGTGCTCTCAGCCTTGCTGCTTTCCGGATTTATATAATTTCTGAAATAAATTCTTACCTTTCTCCGATCTATATATACCCTTATATCTATGCTTTTTGATTTGTCCGAATACTTTCTGATGTTGGTAAATACATTGTCGGTTATCCTCTTCATACCCTGAAGATCAACGTAAATTTCGGCTTCCTTGTCCGAGATATCAATGTCGAACTGATATCCATTCTCGCCCAGGAGCACAACATACTCTCCAAGCATCTGGTCAAGGAACGGCCCCGCCGGGAACATCTCCATGTTGAGATCCTCACCGCCCTTTGAATATACATAGAAGTATCTGAACATCTTGTCCGACATCGTCCTGAGCTGCTCCGCCTTCTCAGCACTTATCCTTATGTATTCGTCAAGCTCCTCCTGGGATGAATACTCCTTGTTCTGCATGAGCTCCAGATATCCCGCCATGACTGTGAGCGGAGTTCTTATATCATGGGCCATGGCTGTGACCAGATCACTGTTCGCCTGCCATGCCTCACGCTCCCTGCTGAGCTGCTCAATAATGGTCTGCCTCATGGTGTCTACATTCTCCGCCAGCATACAGATCTCATCCTGACCGTGTATTGTTATCGGCCCATTGATATCCACATCCTTGATATCCATGACCTCATTTGTGAGGCGTCTCATTCTGCCTATCTCTCTTCCGAAATAGACTATTATCACACCGATGAACAGGATACAGCATATGACAAATATCGCTATCTCTCCGACATCCTTGATCGTATCATCCGAATAGTCAACTATGCAGACATCAAACACTCCATCCTTGAATAGCACAGGATAGAAATCGTAGTCAAATTCATTGAGGTCTCCTCGCAGCATGCTGGAATTGCCGTAGTAAGCTCCCTCATCCGCGGTCACCGCATCGGATTTCTTCTGGGATTCGCTGCTCGAGGATGCCTTCCTCTTGATCTTTCTGATATTTCCATAGTTGTCCTGTAACAGAATGATTATCTCACCAGTCTCCGAATTCGTTATGACATATTTGTATGCGCCCTTCTTCTCTATCATCCAGTCAGAGTCGAATACTATATCATTGTTGTTATAAATCAGTATGTACACATTGTCGTGCTGCTCCTGCCATGCCCTGAGTGCCTGCGTATCCGTAGCCTTTATGGAATGGCTGGTCACATATGAAGCAAAGCTCTGGATCTGTCTGGCGGATCTCTTCTGTGTATTCGTGTCACTCATGTATACATTTTTCATGTAGCAAATGTTCCTGCAAAAAAAGCCGATATGGACAATATTAGCCCAAGCAGTATGATCACAAACAGCTTTACCCTGAGTGTCCGCTTAAATGGCATCTTCATATCAGTCTACCTGATATCCCTTTCCATATATGGTCCTAATGATCTCAGGCTGCGCTGAGTTGTCCTCTATCTTCTGTCTGAGTCTGAGTATGTGTACCATGACCGTATTGGAAGATGAAGGAAGATACTTCTCCTGCCATATATTCTCGTAGAGTGCCTCGAGTGACCATGGCTTTCCTCTGTGCTCCACCAGGAAGAACAGAAGTGCATACTCCTTGTCGGTGAGCTTGATGACCTCACCGTTCTTGATCACAATCCTCTTAAATGAGTCAATATTTATATTGCCGACTGAGATATTCTTTGGATCGGTCTCTGATTTTCCGCGGTACACCTTGTATCTTCTGATAAGAGCATTCACCTTGCGGTTAAACTCGCTCTGGGTGAATGGCTTTGCCAGGAAATCATCGCCACCCACATCGTATGCCTCGTTCTGATCCGGCTCCTTCGTCTTCGCCGTCAAGAAGAGGACTGGGATAGATGAAAACTCTCTGATCTGCTGGCATGCCTCAGTACCTGAAAGCTTTGGCATCATTATGTCCATAACTATGAGATCGATGTCCTTGTCCGCACGCACGGTCTCGACAGCCTCAACTCCATCGGCAGCCTCCACAACATCGTATCCAAGTCTCTTGAGATATATATTGAGCAGCGTTCTGATGTCCTGCTCGTCGTCCACTATAAGTACTTTTACAGATTCTTTTTCGTTCTCCATATCGCATTACTCCTTATCCACACCAAATGTATGTACATTATAACAAATACTCATATCTTTATTCCATTCTAAACTTCTTTGTAAGGAAATTTAAGTCATAAAAAAACGGGAACCCTCACTATGTGAGAAGTCCCCGCCTTTTCTTTATAAAATGATTGGAAGAGCTATAGTTAGGTGTGTCTAACTGTTTCTGAGTATATCCAAATTGCCAGCATATGTCAATAACCTGCCCGCCATTTGTAATGATAACATTTATCAGTTCGCTCTTCTCTCCTGTCTTCTTCGCTTTATGCCTCTCCATGCCCCCATGATCATGTCCCTGTACACGCCAGGATTGAATATGAGCAGCAATGGGAAGAGCTCCAGTCGTCCCGCAAGCATGTCAAACATCAGAACATACTTGGTAAATCCCGTCAGCCCGCCAAAGTTTCTGGTAGGTCCTACCTCGGAAAGACCCGGTCCTATATTGTTGAGACACGATGCCACCGCAGTGAAGTTGGTCACCAGATCCCTGCCCTCAAGGGACACAAGAAATACAGACAGGGTAAATATTCCCATCAGCGTGATGAAGTATACATTTACCGCCCTGACTACCTCGTGCTCCACCGGTTTGCCATCCATGTTTATCTTCTTGATATTCTTCGGATGGAAATACGAACTCAGCTCCTTGACAACGGTCTTGAACATTATCACGAGTCTCGATACCTTCATACCGCCACCGGTGCTTCCCGCACAAGCTCCGACAAACATCAGGATAACCAGCACCGTCTTACAGGTCTGTGACCACTGGTCAAAATCCGCCGATGCGTAACCCGTCGTGGTGATGATCGATGCCACCTGGAAGGCCGCATGTCGCAGGGCATCCCACATATTTGACATGGTGTTCATCAGACTTACAAACAGTATCGCCACCGATGTCAGGATGATGAGGAAATATGTCCTGACCTCCTCCATGGAAAGTGCCTTTCGGATGTTCCTGAACAGCACAAAATAATAAAAGTTGAAATTCACACCAAACAATATCATGAACACTGTTACAACCCACTGTATATATGGTGAGAAGCTTCCAAAGCTGTCGTTCTTTATTCCAAAACCGCCTGTTCCGGCTGTTCCAAATGCCGTACACAGAGCATCGAACAATGACATATGTCCAAACATAAGGAAAATGACCTCCAGAACCGTCATTCCGAAGTAGATAACATACAATATCCTGGCAGTGTGCTTGAGTCTTGGAACAAGCTTTCCAACGGATGGCCCCGGGCTCTCCGCCTTCATCAGGTTCATATTTGAACCGGACGCACTGTTCATCGGAATGATGGCAAGCAGGAACACCAGAACTCCCATACCGCCTATCCAGTGGGTAAAGCATCTCCACAGCATCATGCCATGTGACATACTCTCCACATCGCTCAGTATGCTGGCTCCCGTTGTGGTGAATCCCGATATTGTCTCAAACAGTGCATTTGTGAATGAAGGGATCTCCCCTGAAATAACAAATGGCATGCAGCCAAATATACTGAGCAGTATCCAACTGAATGCCGTGGCTACACATCCCTCTTTGAGATATATGGTCTGATTTGCCGGTTTTCTAAGTGTCATAAGCGTTCCTATCACAAGACATGATATTATGACTATAAGGAACGCAAATATTTCATGTTCCTGATATATGAGAGATGTCAGGCATGGAATGATCATGAGCAGACCCTCAAGTCTTATGATCTGGCCAAGTATAAATACTATCATGGAATTATTCATAATCTTCTCCTAATCAAACTGCCTTAAGCAAGTATATCTCTTATATCCGTAAATCCTGTCTCAGTGGTGACTATCATGGCCGTATCTCCAACCTGTATAGAATCCTGACCTGTTGGAAGCAGGATCGAACCGTTTCGATTTATAAATGCTATGAGGAGGTTCTTCTTGAGATTGAGATCCTTCAGCGGTATATCCGTCACCTCCGACTTCTCATCCACACGGAACTCTATCGCCTCAGCTCTTGAGTCAAACATGTGGTAGAGTGTCTCTATGCTGTTACTGTTGGAATTTTTCTTCGCACGGACATATGCGACTATGGACTCCGCAGTTATACTGCATGGATATACAACACTTCCCAGATCAAGGCTGTTTATGACCTCTCTGAAATTGCTCCTGTTTATCTTGGTTATCGTCTTGGCATTTGAATGTTTGCGGGCGTGGAGAGTCAAAAGTATATTCTCCTCGTCGATTCCTGTCAGGGACACAAATGATTCAGTCTCCGCAAGACCCTCCTCGTTCAAAGTCTCCTGATCCGTTCCATCACCATTTATGATTATCGCCCTCGGCAGAAGGACTGAAAGCTCCTCACAGCGCTTCTTGTTCTCCTCTATGATCTTGACGGATATTCCCATGTTCACGAGCTGTCCAGCCAAATAATATGCGACATTTCCTCCACCGATTATCATGGTGTTTTTGACTCTCGCAGTCTTGAAGCCTATATGCTCCATGAATTTTCTGGACATAGGCCGTGTTCCCACACATGACATGATGTCACCGGCCTTGAGGACAAAATCACCGGAAGGGATATAGAACTCCCCGGCTCTCTCAACTGCCGCTATAAGTATATTTATCGGCTTCTGTTTATTTGCAAGATCCTTACCGAGATCAGCTATGCTCTTGTTGTCCAGCACATTCTTCTCAGGGATCTTTATCCTGGTCATCTCCGCCTGTCCGTGTGCAAATGAATTTATCTCAAGAGCCGTTGGCAGATACAGTACCCTCGACACCTCGATTGCAGTCTCAAGCTCAGGGTTTATGATCATGGTAAGTCCAAGCTTCTCCCTGAGATAGCTTGCCTCCTTGCTGTAATCCGGGTCTCTGAGTCTCGCTATGGTCGCGCAGTCTCCGACCTGCTTGGCTATGGTACAGCACAGGATGTTGAGCTCATCCGACGACGTGACTGCAGCTATCAAATCTGCGTTCTGTATTCCCGCTTCAAGCTGCACGCTGTGATTTGCTCCGTTTCCAACTATTCCCATAACATCATACTGATTTGCGTATGTTGCGACCTTCTGGGGATCCTTGTCTATGATAGTTATATCATGCCCCTCATTTGCAAGCTGCTTGAGTATGGCCACGCCAACCTTTCCACAGCCCACTATTATGATCTTCAATCCCGTCTTCTTGCTTGATCTGCTACCAAACACGGATTTATCCTCCTTGATTACCTTCAATTAGCTAAGCCAAGTATAGCATGCTAAATATAAAAATCAACACCTGCCACTTTTCTTTACTGAAACCTTACACGAACAGTCTTATTATGCAACACACCAGCACAAATATGACAAATGCTATGCCGACTATCATATTTGTTCTCTTGCTGAAACCTTTGGTGGGTTTTCTGTAGATTCCGTCATCTTCTTTGTTCTTCTTCATAGCCTTTTCTGTCTCCTGTTTTATTGTTATGAGTTTATTTTATATGTGATTTTCCGCAATAGCCTTAAGCCTCTTTATGAGCAGATTCACATTTGTGTGCCTCTTCAAAGAATTTTCCCCACTCTTTATGAAATCCCATGACTCCCCATAAGTCATATCTGTAGTCACAGTCTCATTCTCCTCAAAAAAACGCTCCAGCGCTCCCGACGTCTCATGCTTCATCGAGAACTCCGCCGCCCTCCGCACCTTGCCGTGCTCATCTGAATTTGCATCCCGATACAGGAAATGATCCAGGTTGCTCGAAAAATAGTATACGGAGTATTTTATCTTTTTACTTCCTATCTTTATTGATGACAGCGAAGTGAGCACATCCAGATTCGCACTCTTGCAGAGATTGCGCTCCTTCACGTGATCCGGATTTGCCGTCACAATGATATCCGGGTAGTATACCGGCTTGTCTTCATTTCCCCCATCAGTCACGACCAGATTGTCATCTATGTACGCCCCATCCATATCCACAAAATGAATTATCTCCACAATGTCCTTCGGATACAGGCCCGTCCTCTTTAGCAGAGGACTGACCATTATCTCATCTATAAACCGCTCTATGTTGTCAGGATGTATGCCATTCTTTGAGGTTATATCACCGCCAAAGCTTCCGTCATCCTGCATGAGCATGGCAAATTCCAGAACAATATCAGGATCTATATCCTCCAGAAGCTGTCCAAATGGCACCTCAAGAGCATTCCGGTCCGACACTCCCTCGACAAGGAACAGGAAAATCTTCTTCTTAGGTCGTTTCCCCATGATCCATACCTGCCTTTCTGAATGCCGATACAATCTTGAACCTCTTCGTATTCCTATACAGCTCCTCGTCCTGTTCTCCAACCACGATCTCCCTGAAATAAGTATTTCTGAGATTGTTGCTGCTTCCGATTCCCTTCATACGGATATACCTATTTCTCGGATTTGTCGTGGTGAAATATATATAATCCTTGCTTATGACCTCCAACGGTCTGAGATTATGCGATGTAAATATAAACTGCCCCTTGCCAGACTCCTGGAACGTCTGCAGCACCTCTCCCAGAAGATACTCAAACACACCGGCATCCAGCTCGTCTATGGCTATCGTGCACGACTGCTCATTGTACGCATCTATTATCAGACTGAGCACCGACACGATCTTGCGGATACCGTCGGACTCGTACCTGAATGGCATGTGCACTCTTCCGTCAGGCGCAGTCTCCTGATTGTGGAACACACTCATGTCCGTCTCATTTCTGCTGGACACTATCTCCACCACATGTCCCATACTGCCATCCTTCATGAGGGCAGGTGACAGCTCGTGAAGATCAACATTAAGTCCCGGAACTATCTGGCTGAGGACTATGTTTATATTCTCAAACTGGCTCTTTATCTCGCTGAAGACTATCTCCGGCATGATGTTCGGCACATCCGTCTTCAGAAGGAATTTACCACTCTGTGTGTATAGCGGAAGTCCGTAGTTGAGTCTTATATATCCTGTTGATTTCGTGTCTACCACATGAAGATAGAGCTGACTGTAGTACGCCAGCTCCAGTATAACCTGATAAAACTCAGAGTATAACCCGCACTCATCGCACACCTTTGCAGTTCCGAGCGAGAAGATAAACGACGCCGACTTTTCCTGCGCCAGTCTTCTCACCACATTCAGCTCATCCACGAACTTTCTGCCATTTGTTATGAAATATTTCTGCTTCGATACAGGCCCGAACGGCATGTCGTCAGTGCATGTGTCAATCACAGGCTGAAGTATCATCTTCCTGCCCTCAAAATCACCTGACATACTCAGTTTCTCACCCGATATGCGGACTCTGTAGCTCGGCTGGCCACTGTTCTGATCCTCTCCTCCGTACTGTCTGAATCCGTTATTTGTCTCATTCTCCACGGCGGACATGAGGAATTCGTACACAACCTTTCGGATGCGTCCGTCCTCGTACTGAAGGTCAAATGTAAACTCCAGTCTGGCCATCTCCTGACCCTTTGCCACACATTCTGCATACACCGCCGGAACTTCAGCTCCAATCATCAGAAGCTTCAGTATGGCAAGCGCCTCTATAAAACTCGTCTTACCCGAGCCATTCTGTCCATAAAGTCCCAATATATCTGATTCTGTTCCATACGGAACAAACTTCTTTCCACAGGCAAATACTATCTCTCCATGCTCCACACTCTTGAAGTTGTCAAGCACCGCTTTCTGCAGTCTTATCGTGGGAAGCCTATCCCAGTGGTCTTCTCTAAATTGTCTGATTCTCATTCACGGTCTCCTCAGATGCTCTTAATATAACGTCATAAAACTGTATTACCATTATATTGTTATCTCCAATTTCCGTCAACAGCCATCAAGTTTTTCGAATTTTATATTCTGTTTTTTTGATCTTTCACAGCTTTACCATTTCTATATCTTAACGGTGGTTCTCCCACCGCCGCAGAAAATTTCCTGATAAAATAACTTACATTTGGGTAACCTGATTTCATGGCAATCTCGGTAACCGACAGATCTGTGGACTCGAGAAGATGCCTTGCATACTTAAGTCTAACATAGTTCACATACTGTGTGAGCGTCATGTGAAATCTCTCACTGAAGAATCTTGACATGTACTTTTCCGACAGATGAAAATGTTCAGAAAGCTCAGCAAGACTTATGTGCTCATGATAATTATCCTGTATATATATAAGAATCTCCTTTTCCAGTCCACCTGACGCTCTCCCTGTCTTCGCTTCAAGCTGATCGTATTCCACTAAAAGATCTACAACCTGCAACAGTCTGATTCTCACCTGTATCTGTCTGTGTGTTCCAAATTTCCCATTTTCCTCTGACAACTCATCAAGAATAGGTATAAGTTTTTCAAGCAGATTCCGATTCGTCACTTCAGGTCTGAATTCCCGTGTGTGATTCCTAAGAGGGAAAAATATCTCATCCTCCAATTCATCCTTGGTCTGAAATGATATGAATTCCATCGGAAACAGAAATGTAAAATAATCCACCGGTATTTCCGGGGCGGCCATCATATGCAGCACTCCCGGACTTACTATATATACAGCTCCGTCATCCCCTATAAATTTCTGTCCATCAATCTCAACCATAAGTGGACCTTTCCTTACATATATTATCTCCACCTCATCATGCCAATGAACCGGGATCTGGAATGCATGTGGCCAGTATCTCATATGATACTCACAAAATGGATATTCTCTTGTCCCGTGTGGATGATTTTCCTTTAATTCTGCGTACATCTTAATCTCCTGCCTCCACATTTGTCTCATACTATGTTGTCATACTACCCCATATGTGGAATATGTGCAACTTTTGATTGATATAGTACAAGATTCAGCCTGTGGAAATGCGATATTATACAATTTAGTTACAATATATAATTTGGCACTAGTCTGCAAAGGAGCAACGGTTATATGAAGAAATTATCTGCACTTTTTATACCTATATGTTTTGAAACACTTTTCTATATGTTGTCCGGTATGGTTGACACACTCATGCTATCATCAGTTGGGGACTATGCCGTGGGTGCTGTCGGAACCGCCAACAGTTATATCGGAATGTTCATCATCATGTTCTCCATCATATCATCCGGCATGATGACGGTCATGACTCAGAATATCGGCGCAGGCAGACCTGGGATTGCTTATCAGGCACGCCAGCTTGGTCTTATATTCAACTCAGTCATAGGTATGGGAATGTCTATATTCTTGTTCATTTTCTCCGAAAATATTCTTGATCTGATCGGAATAGCCGGGAACCTCAGGGAACCTGCCATTAGCTATCTTGAGATCGTTGGCGGAGGGTGCTTCCTGAACGCGCTGATTCCAATATTTGCAAGCTACCTCAGGGCATTTGGACATACAAAGCAGCCTCTCATCGCTACCATAATCGGCAACCTTGTAAACTTCGCCTTAAATGCAGTATTTCTCTTTGCGCTGCATAAAGGGGTGCAGGGTGTCGCTACAGCGACAGTCATATCCAAGGTTATCAACCTTGCAATTGTTATCTTTTTCTCCTGCACCCTTGTAAAAGCAGGAAAAAATCCCGAAAGGCTTTCTAACAGAACTGTCCTTTCACAGATCATCAGAGTCGGACTGCCATCTGCATTCGAATCCGTTCTGTACAATGTCGCCATGATGCTGGTGGTCAAGTTCCTGAACCAGATGGATACTGACGGAATAAATGTCACGGCACGATCCTACGCAACCCAGATAAGCAACTTCTCCTACTGCGTTGGCTCAGCGCTCGCCCAGGCAAATGCCATCATGACAGGATGGCATATCGGTTCCGGCGATATAGATGCATGTAAAAGAGATACCAAAAAGGCCGCCATCATCGGTGTGATCGTGGCGACCTGTCTTGAAACTTTATTTGCAGTCACAGCCCCATGGGCCATGAAACTGTTCACCGACAACCCGGACATGGTACATATTGTCACAAGGCTCCTTGCTATTGACATCATCCTCGAGGTTGGCAGAGTTACAAACCTTGTCTACGGCCAGGCCTTAAAGACCAGCGGAGATGCGGTATTCCCGGCCGTCATAGCAGCTGTCTTTATGTACGTGTGTGCTGTCGGCGGTACATGGATGTTCGGCCTGCACCTTGGGCTCCTTGCAACCGGCGCCTACATAGGCCTTACCTGTGACGAATGTGTGCGTGCGGTTGGCATGATTCTGCGCTGGCGAAGCGGAAAGTGGACAGAGAAGAAACTGGTGTGATAATACACTAATACCAAACGTATTCCAGAATGTATCAGCCCCATACTTCAGGCTTTTATCACAGAATTCCACCTATCATATACACCACAAATGCTGCAAGCCACGCCACAACGCACTGCCAGATCACTACCATGACAGCCCAGCGATGTCCCATCTCTCTCTTGATGGAGGCGATGGCTGCTATACAAGGCGAGTAAAGCAGGCTGAATACGAGCAGCGATGCTGCAGCCCTGGTTGTGATAGCTGCGGTCACTGATCCGTTAAACAATATCTCAAGTGTGGATACCACACTCTCCTTCGCCATGATACCACTTATGAGCGACGTACATATTCTCCAGTCGCCAAGTCCAAGAGGCTTAAATATCGGCACCAAAAGTCCGGCTATCGCAGCAAGTATGCTGTCCTGCGAGTCTTTCACCATATTGAGGTGCATATCAAAGCTCTGAAGGAACCAGATACATATAGTTGCAAGAAATATAACTGTGAACGCCTTCTGAAGAAAGTCCTTTGCCTTCTCCCACAGGAGCTGGCCTACGTTCTTCGCACCCGGAAGTCTGTAATTTGGAAGCTCCATGACAAAAGGAACCGCATTGCCCTTAAACAATGTGCTCCGATAAACCATAGCCACAATTATTCCTATCGCAATTCCGAGGAAATAAAGCCCTGCCATAATAAGGCCGCCCTTTCCAGGGAAGAATGCGCTTACAAAGAACGCATATATAGGAAGCTTCGCCGAACAGCTCATGTATGGAGTGAGCAGAATAGTCATCTTTCGGTCTCTCTCACTCGGGAGTGTCCTGGTTGCCATGACGGCCGGAACCGTACAGCCAAATCCAATCAGCATCGGAACTATGCTCTTGCCGGAAAGTCCGATCTTCCTTAGCAGCTTATCCATGACAAATGCAACTCTGGCGATGTATCCACTGTCTTCCATGAGCGACAGGAAAAAGAACAGAGTCACTATGATCGGAAGAAAACTGAGCACACTTCCGACACCCGCAAATATTCCATCCATAACAAGGCTCTTGACGACCACATTTACATTTGCTGCGGTGAGAAGCTTTCCCACCTGAACCGTGAGCGCATCTATCCCCATCTCTAATAGTTTCTGCAGACCTGCTCCGATCACGTTAAATGTCAGATAAAACACCGCCAGCATGATACCTATAAAGCATGGGATTGCGGTATACTTACCCGTAAGAATGCGATCTATCTTTTCGCTTCTGATCCTCTCCTTGCTCTCCTTTGGCTTGACTACACAGTTTTCACATACCTTTTCTATGAAATTAAATCTCATATCAGCTATGGCTGCACTCCTGTCAAGTCCTCTCTCTTTTTCCATCTGGATTATCAGATGTTCTATCGTCTCTTTCTCGTTCTCATCAAGTCCAAGCCTTTCAAGTATGAGATGATCTCCCTCTATGATCTTGGTCGCAGCGAATCTAAGCGGCAGATCTGCTGCCTTTACATGGTCCTCTATGAGATGCGCCACAGCATGTATACATCTATGTACTGCTCCGCCAAACTCATTCTCATCACAGAAGTCCTGTCTTCCAGGCTTTTCCTGATACTTGGCTATATGTATAGCATGTCTTACAAGCTCATCCACGCCCTCGTTCTTTGCCGCAGATATGGGTACAACCGGGGTTCCAAGCATTGCCTCCATCCCATTTACATCTATGGAACCCGAATTGCCTGTGACCTCATCCATCATGTTGAGTGCGACGACAACCGGTATCTCCATCTCAAGAAGCTGCATTGTGAGATACATATTTCGCTCTATATTAGTAGCGTCTACTATATTGATGATAGCCTTTGGGTGATCATCAAGCACAAAGTTTCTGGACACGATCTCCTCGCTGCTATAAGGAGACATCGAATATATTCCAGGCAGATCCGTCACGGAAGTATTCTCCCTGCCCCTTATCGGACCATCTTTTCTGTCGACAGTTACTCCAGGGAAATTGCCTATATGCTGATTTGATCCTGTAAGCTGATTGAACAGAGTCGTCTTTCCACAGTTCTGGTTGCCAACCAGGGCAAATGTAAGTCTTGTTCCTTCTGGAAGCGGATCACCATCCCCTTTGACGTGATATTTTCCTTCCTCGCCAAGTCCTGGATGTTCCTTCTCCTCTATGATCTCAACTCTGGTGTGAGCTCTGGATCTTGTCTCTATCTGCTCTGCATCTATCTGCTCTGCATCAGCCAGTCTGAGTGTAAGTTCATATCCATGGATCTGAAACTCCATAGGATCGCCCATCGGAGCAAGCTTCACAAGGGTGAGCTCCGCACCGGGTATAACACCCATGTCAAGAAAATGCTGTCTTAGCTCTCCTTCACCGCCAACTGCCTTTATTCTGGCACTCTGTCCTACCTTCAAATCTCTCAGTGTCATAATTGATTATCCTTCTTTCATCATTCGTCCAGATTCATCCACGCAGTCTTTCAGTACCACAAAATCGTCTGTCGAATGCCGTCTATTTATGTCTATTGATATTTTTTCTCAATTATAGCACGATGCGTTGTATGCGCAATATATAGATCCTGATTATCGTCTATATTTTCACGGCTTTTTCATGTGCATCTCTGTCTATAGAAATCAGTTCCTTAAGTTCCCTCACCGTAAACACACCGCAGACAACTGCGGTAATGCCGTCCGCTATCGGTCCCGCATACATGACACCATCGATCCCCATGAATATAGGGAATATGATGATGAGAGGAAGCAGAAATAGTATCTGTCTTGTGAGTGACATGAACACACCAAGTCTCGCCTTTCCTATAGAGTTGAAGAAGTTTGATGTCACCGGCTGGATTCCATTTACGATGGTTAGGAACATGTATATCCTGAAGTATCTCTCTGAAAACTGGAAGTACAGCTCGCTTCCCTCTCCAAATGCGCTGATGATCTGTCTTGGGAAAAACTGGAATGCCACAAATGCAACAATTGACAGAGCTGATGCTGCTGCCAGCGCCAGAAGATAAGTCTTTCTCACCCTCCTGTACTTTCCTGCGCCATAGTTGAAGCCTATGATTGGCTGGGTTCCCTGTGATATTCCTATAACGATTGCCATGAATATCATGTTTACCTTGCTTATTATTCCTGAACACGCAAGTGGTATGTCGCCTCCATACACCGACTGTGCTCCGTATCTTGAGAGAGTATTGTTCATGACAACCTGGACTATCGCCATGGCTATCTGATTGAAACACGCCGACGCACCGAATCTGAATATATTGCCGCAGGGCTCTCCTCGCATAACAAAACTTTCCCTGGTAAGATGTATTGTCTTGAAATGGAACATATATCTGAGGCTTATGGCAAATGATATGATCTGTCCTGTGATAGTTGCCAGCGCCGCACCGCGCATACCCATATCGAGCCCGAATATAAGTATCGGATCAAGTATAGTGTTGATGATGGCACCTGTCAGCATGGATATCATTGAATACCTTGGACTTCCATCAGCCATGATCAGCTTGCTCATTCCGGTATTCGCTATCAGGAATGGGAAACCTATCGCTGTTATCCTTGTGTACTCCTGTGCAAATGGCAGAACCTTGTCAGTTGCGCCGAATGCCTTTAGCATAGGTGTCAGGAATATTGTCGTCACAAGGAAAAGTGCCACGCCAAATATCGCCATGAGACAGATTCCATTTCCTGCTGCCTCAGCCGACTTCTTCTCATCTCCGGCACCAAGCTTCAATGAAAAGCTGGTCGCACTTCCTATGCCAAGAAGAAGCGATATCGCGGTACATGCCGTTGAAAGAGGAAATGCTATATTTGTCGCAGCATTTCCAAGCATTCCCACTCCGTGTCCTATAAATATCTGGTCAACTATATTATAAAGTGCTGTCACCAGCATGGATATGATACACGGTATGGCAAAGGTTGTGAGCAGATGTGCCTCATTCTCATATCCAAGGGGATTGTTCTGATCTTCATTTGTCTTTGTGTTATCGGTTGTCATTTTTTGTATTGCCTTCCTGTCTGTATTGCGACTCAGTTTTTCATTCCATATTTCTTCAGGTCTACCCGGTCATTTTCGACCTCTATGCCGTCTGCCCTCAGGCGGTCCGCCTGGACATTTGCTCCACCGAACGCAAATGCTCCCGCAAGCTCACCCTTGGAATTCACCACTCGGTAACACGGTATATTCTCAGGATCAGGATTCTTATGAAGTGCATTGCCCACGGCTCTCGCCATCTTCCTGTCACCTGCCATCTCCGCAACCTGGCCGTATGTTGCAACACATCCCTTCGGAATCTTCTTCACCGCATCGTAGATCCTCTTTGTCGGACTGTAGGTTACTATGTCATAGCTATCCGCTATCATCTGCTTCACCGCATCCTCTGGCACACTTCCATCCAGTATGATAGTGTTCCAGTGTTCTTTGTTCTGATGCCACCCCGGTATGACAGACTCAAATGCCTGCCTCCAGAAATCCCGGCTTTCCGGATCAGCCTTCACATTCAGATTGATATATCCATTCCTCTCATAAGTCCATAGAAATGCTTTCTTACTTCCCTTGACTCTCACAAGCTGCCAGTTCTGATCGTGAAATGGAGCCTCCTGGTAAGTGTCCGGAAATGAGAGACCATATGCCAGAACTTCCTCCCTTGTTGTCATGTGTATTTTTCCTTTCTTGTGTTGCGATTATGTAATTAGCTGCCAGTTTTCACCTCAGCTACATAACTTGTTGTTTTTATCTTTTTTCATTTTTCAGCTAAAAAGCGATAAACTACCTGTATCCCTTGAGATATCTCTTCTGCCCATCCGTTATACGGTAACTCTCCACTGCCTTCTGTATCGTCTTTCGGTGAACCCAGTCGGACATGCGGTGCTCTTCTATGTACGGAATGACCGCATCCCACTGCTTTGCCAGTGCTGTCGCCATGTACCATGCTATCATCATGTTGACATAATACTCATCAGACTTAACTTCTGCCACCAGCTTCACATATTCAGGATCAAAATCAGCATCCAGATAAAGCCTCATGAGCATTCCTATTCCATACCGTATAGTATATGTCTCGCCTGAGGCGATCCAGCGCTTGATGACCGGCAGCAGTTCTTCCTTGTGCTTTTCAAAACACTTCGGTGCCGGAAAATCACAGGTTGCCCAGTTGTCTATATACGAAAGAAATCTCTCTACCTCTGATAGACATTTATCATAGTCCTTTATCCTGGTTATGAGCATCATGTGAAGATTGTTTTCCTCGTAATAATGGTGTGGAAGTTCTTTTATAAACTTTTCTGACAGTTCTGTTCCAGCTATACTCTTTGCATATTTTCTGAGCACGGGAACTCTTATGCCTATGACAGTCTCCTTGTCGGTGTCAGGCATAAGCCTGCTGTGAAAATCTCTGTATGCCATATCCTGTAGTTCAAACAGATGCTTTTGAATCTCCTCCATATTTTCACCTTACGCTTTCTAATTTTCTCGTTGTTAGTTTTCCATTTTCTACATTTTTCTATTCTAACTCATAATTGTATACAACTATTATATCTAATACTATCTGAATTTCTTCACATGCTCCGATATAAACCGAAACAATTCGATATTGGCCTTCTCATTCTTCTCCTCCGCCTCAAGATATTCAGGCACTGAAATATCTGTCTGAACCTCTCCGCATACATCAACGCCCAATATTCTTGAATGTCTTATACCACCGGCATATCTTTCATCATTACGACAAGCGTCAGTATTTTTTTCTTCACCCTGACCGCCAAGAAAGACACTGAGCAGACGTTCAAGTCCATCGATTGACATATCCCCCTGACTCCAGTTCGTCTCCGTGTATTCTGTTCCGAGGACGTCTTTGTCTATAGATATGTACAAAGGCAGATCTGTTCTGATATGTTTCAGCTTATCCTCAGGCAGTCCACCATGCAGGTCTTTGGCAGAAAATATCAACAGTCTTTCGCTTGAGATATCCCGGGAAATATCATACGAATCATCGTACTCAGCTTCTTGTACATTATACCCACATTTATAGCTTTCCACATTTTCTTGTCTCCCCTTGGAACCTTTATAACTTTCCAAAGTCTGCTCTATATCTGACTCCGGCGGACCTACAACCACCAGCTGTCTTAGATTTTCATTCTGTATAAGAGTCTGTCCCGCCCAGTCTCCGCAGCTCATCATTTCTGGAACCATAGGTATCTGCATGTCTGTATGATGATCATACATAACCAGCCCAAACGGTTCGGTTATATGATCTGTTATAATCTTCGTTATATAATGATAATTTCCCGAATCTATATAATGTATACCCTGGATTCCGTACGGCTCTATCCTGCCCCATATTTTTTCATACGCATTTTTTGAACAATACATATCTGTCTCTTGTATATCAGAGCAATCTATGTATCTGAATCTATCTATATCCTTTATATCCTCATCACGATATACGTGAGTAAAATCCAAAATCATATTCTCATTTTTCACCTTGCTGTCACCCATATACAACCCCCATATATACAATAACAAGTCAATTTCGCAGCAATATCGATTAACCTGTCAATAATAAAATAATCTTAATACCAAAATCGCCCGACTGTATTCTAACACAACCGGACGATTTTAATCACTATTTGTCTTTCTTTTTCCTTATGTGGATCTCCGGGATTGCCACCGTGTCATATGTCACAGACGAGTCATCCTCACCCACATTATCCTCATTGTCATCATGGCTCTTTGTGTTCACCTCAGGAATAGCCAGATTGTCAAATGACATGTTGAATCTGTGATGCTTTTTATGCTGTTCTTTATTTTTTTCTCTCATAGTTGGTTATACCCCCTAAAGTATGTTTATGAAAAATGTAATTACCAGGCTGTTCAGGAAGTCAGCAAATAAACTTCCTATAAGCGGTATTATCAGATATGCCTTGACCGAAGGAACATAGCGGTCGCATATAGCCTGCATGTTCGCCATGGCATTTGGCGTTGCTCCCATACCGAATCCGCATGTTCCGGCGGCCAGAACCGCCGCATCGTAATCCCTGCCCATCACGTTGAACACAACAAAATATGTGAACAGCATCATGAGTATAAGCTGCGCTGAGAGCAATATTATAAGTGGAAGTGCAAGCTCCGCAAGCTGCCACAGTTTCAGTGTGATCATCGCCATTCCCAGGAACAGTGACAGGCAGATACCACCAAGGTTGTTGATCTCACCCATGTATATATCAAACTTGCCGGAATACTCTCCGATATTTCTGATGACCGCAGCCGCGATCATCGCACCTATATATATAGGAAATGTAAGTCCTGTCTTTGTGAGGAGTTCCGATATGATGGTTCCTATTCCTACTGCTATGATGAGCTGAAACACTGCTGCCGCATACATATTGGTATGACGCTCATGTTTCTTCTCATCCTCAACCAGTATACTGTCGTCCTCGGCAACTGCAGTATCCAGAAGTTTCTTCCTGTCTATGAGTCTCTTGCCAATAGGGCCACCTATAAGACTTCCTGCGATAAGTCCAAATGTTGCCGCAGCCGTGCATATAGTTGTTGCCCCCTTGACATCAAAATCCTCCAGCACCGGGCCAAACGCTCCTGCAGTTCCATGACCACCTACCATAGGTATAGATCCCGTGCAGAGTCCAACAAGCGGATCAAGATGTAGCAGCTTACTCACCCCGAGCGCCAGAAAATTCTGGGACACTATAAGCACCACAACCAGTCCAAGGAATATGAACAACGACTTTCCTCCGCTCTTTAAAACCTTGAGATTCGCCTGGAATCCAACGGATGTGAAGAAGAATACCATGCACACCTCTCTCAGCGTATCGTCAAATGTAAATTCTGCTATGCCAAGACTGTAACACACACAGGTCAGGACTGCGAAAAGCAGACCTCCTATGACCGGCGCCGGTATGCAGAATTTCTCCAGGAAATTAATTCTTTTCTTCAAAAACTGTCCCAATATAAGTACCAGAACTGACACCGCCAGTGTCTGATACATATCTATCTGTATCTCCATGTAAGACCTCTCTTATCTATATTATATACACATGCAGACATCCGTGATCAGATACCTTCTTAATCCAATATCATCTGCATATATTCTTTTCCGCATTCAGTATATTTATTATCAGCAGCTGACAACTACTGTTCAGCCGGGATCTCTATTCCTTTTTTCTGATAATAAACTTTCGCACCATCATGAAATGGAATGGTCACGTTCTTCACAGCCTCACTCTCATCTATCTGGAAGGTGAGTGCTATTGAATACTGGATATCCTGCGCATGTTCAAAGAGAAGTCCTGTGAGCTCCTCCACTATCTTCTCATCCATATCATCCCTGGCGAGGAGCACTGCTCTGACACCGAGTGTCACAACATCCTGAGTCTGTCCCTCGTAGGTTCCCGCTGGTATGGTGTAATCCGTATAGAAGCCGTACACGGATTTTAGTCTGTCCCTGCATTTGTCATCTATTCCGATGAGCTTTACGTCACATTCCTTAGACAGCTCCTCGATCACCGAGGTCTGTATACCTGCTGTACAAAAGAATGCATCTATCTGTCCTGATTTGAGTTCATTTGCCGCATCCACATAATCGAGATTAACCGTGTCCACAAGGGATTCCACAAGTCCGGTCATCTTAAGTATCTGCTCTGCATTTCTCTGGGTACCGGACTCCTCCTCACCCACAGAAATCTTCTTGCCCTGAAGATCATCCAAGCTGTCTATTCCCGAGTCAGCTCTCACCACGATCTGACACGCCTCAGTGTACAGGCTGGCAACTGCCGAGTACCCTCTGTACCTCTTCTTGTCCGTGGCGCCTGTTCCGTTGTAGGCCGCATCCACCAGATCCGCCTGGGCTATCGCCATGTCCACATATCCGTCGGACAGAAGCCTGATATTCGCCGTGGAGCCTGCAGTAGCCTTTACCTCAAAATCAAGATCCTCATCCTCCGAGGATGCTATCTGCGCAAATGCGTTGGAGAACGCATAGTATCCGCCGCCAACTCCCGCGGCTCCCAGCTTCACGGAATCACTGCCGATGCCACACCCGGCAAGGGAAAGTGTCATCAGAATGGCTGTTCCCACTGCAACCATCCTCTTTATCTTTTTCAGTTTCATTTCATTTTCCTCCTTACGTGACTTGGCGAAAGATCTTTCTCTTCGCTATTACCACCACCATACAACAATCCCGTATAACACGAAATAAAGGGCTTATCGCCCTTTATTATCGCCGTCCATATACCATGTACATCATTATTGTTATTTTACAACTATATTTAACAAAATGATATGGATAATTGTATTTTATATCTATAAAATCATCCTGAATCCGTCTATGAGAGCTATATTATTTACTTTTTTATAATTTTTACGCCCTTATCTGCATCAATAATGCCGCCCTTCGCTGTAAGCTTTTTATTCTTTCTGACATCCAGCTTAGTCAGTTTGTTAGGCTTGCAGAACAGTTTTTGAAGACTTCTGCTCTTGCTTACATTCAAGGTCTTTAAGCTATTATTACCACAATACAATGTTCTGAGTTTCGGTGTGTTTCCGGTCGACAGAGCTGTAAGCTTATTATAATCACAGTTGAGTTTTTCCAGTTTCTTGTTTCCCGAAAGATCTAGTGATGTGAGATTATTGTGTCCACAATCAAGATACTTAAGATTCGGGAAATACTTAATTCCCTTAAAACTGCTGATCTTCCAATATTTCGCACTTATTAATGTTGCATTATTCCGCTCTTTCTTTGATAAATAGCCATCGCTGTTGGTGTCAAAATAATACTTCACATATAACCTGCATTTCTATTGTATATAAGTAAACTTAAAAGTCAACTCCGTATTGCTGCTTATTATTTTTATCATATTTTATTTTCTTGCAAATGCCGGAGCACTCCGGAATATAAACAAAATAAACGGCGGAGTCATTGTCTCCGCCGTTTATTTAAAACACATATATCAAAGTGACTTTACCACTCGTGCACCTCTACTTCTAACCCCCACGTGCTGAACAGTGAATCCGCAGCCTCCTCCACAGTCTGACCATCAGGAAGTGCCATGTAACTTCCACTCACGCTCACTATTCCGTCACCACAGTTACTATAGGCTATCCACAGTGCACATTCCTCCCCAGCTGGGATCACCCACACCTGATCCAGCACCGGTTCACTTACTACATACGCCTGATCATACCTAAGTATTGATGAGGCCGCCAATGCACTCGCTCCCCCAGCGCTGGCGGTCACATAATTTCCAAATGCCAAGCACGCATTTTTTTCAACACGGTCTCTGGCCGTATCGGACAGGGACGTTTCACCATCAGTCTGCCCCATAATGAATTTTGCTGCTTTATCCGAGATTATCACAACTGCAATCTTGCCACTTGTGTCGGCTATATTATCCCCCCAGTCACTTGCGACTTCAGCAACCTCGTCACTTCCGCCCATTATCTTTATATAAGCTTCATCATTTGCAAGTTCGTTCACCGAAGCCGCCACATCTAGGGCAGTCTCCTTGAACCACTCCTCATCCGGTGTATTGACCTTGAACTTTCCTTGACTCTCTATACCCGATTTGGTTCTATCTGTTTTATCACTGCTTACCACTGATGAACATCCCGCAAGTCCCACCAGTGCCGCAAGCACACATATCACAATTCCTGTCTTTTTCATATTCCATTTACCCATTTTTTCTCGATATAAGCCCATTTTTAATGTCTTATTATATAAAGAAACATTCTCCCATATTTTTCTCAAGTATCCATATCCTCGATTTGTCTATAATACAATAACTCCATACATTTACACAACCGTTTAAAACTTAAATAATCTTTTTTCTGCCCGTAGGGTATTTGTAGTGCGTCCTGCAATAAACAGCGATCTTAACTCCGTGTGTAACTTGAAAACGACAATGACCACCCGTCCGGATATTCAATGGATATTACATCTTAGCTCTACTTGTCACTTAAACACTTCCTGTCCGTGCTCTTTAAAGTATACCATCATCTCATGTGTGAGACTCAGGTGCTCCGGATAGTCTGGAATATCATCACGGTTCACCCACTCTCCGGTTGCAAGCTCTTGTCTGTCTATGGTCAGATGTCCATCACCGCCCTCCGGTATGTCTGCCTGACAGAAATAACCCATGAGAAGATTGCTGTCATAGCCCCATGGCTGTGACTTGTAATAAGTGATATTCTTAACGCTGATGCCGACCTCTTCCATGACTTCTCGTCTGACTGTCTGCTCAGCGCTCTCTCCTATCTCGGTAAATCCCGCAATCAGGGCATATCTCTTGTATTCTCTTCCAGCATATGTGGTAAGTATTATCCTGTCGCCGTCGATCACACCCACTATAACAGCCGGGGCTATGACAGGAAATATCAGCCTGCCACAGGACGGACATCTGAGCATCCTCTCTTTTTCATCATATACAGTTCTCTCTCCACAGGCGCCGCAGAACCTGTTGGTTCTGTACCACAGTGACAGATGCCAGCCGGTAGCCGCCGCAAGCACCGCAGCCTTCGGTTGGCACGCCCTTGTCTTATACATGCTTCGGTAATCATATCCCGGAGCTGTCAGTCGGTTATCTCCATTCCACAGAAAATATGCAGTATCATCTATTGAAAAGAGATAAACCAGATCCCCTATTTTCCTATCGCATCCGGTTATTTTCTGCAGTTCTCCATACGTCATAAACCCAAGCAGGTTCTCATTATCCATAACTTTCGCAAATATCATTTTCTCAGAAAAAGAGAGAACCATATCGTGATCCTCTGGTTCTCTCCTGTTACTATATTGATTATTAAACCTCTGTGGTTCTATATCCTGTATCATACCTATATTTCCTCCACTATTCCAGATGTCCAAAGATCTCAAAGAGAATGATATCCCTCATTTTCCCTATTATTTTCCTTCAAAGACTTCAACCTGTCAATCCTTAATGTTGGTTACAGCCATGCCATGTAAACATAAAAAATCAGGCAATCGGTATTTCGCCAATCGCCTGATCTTTTTTATGTAGATATTGTATTTAAAATCTTTACGGGGAACCCCCGCTCATCTATTAAGCCTCTGCCTTCTTAGCATTCTCCTTCTTCATATTAACAAGCTTCTTGATACATGTGATAGCCACGATGATACCAAGTACGATAAGGAATACTGCTACAATAAGCTGAAGTCCCTCTACAAGGAATGTTGCTGTTCCAGCCTGGAACTTCTGTACATTGCCTATTACATTGAGCACGATAGCTGTAAATGTAACAGCAAGCATTATCAGCATAGGTGGGTAGAGCATTGCGTGCTTTCTGTTTGTTGCCTTGAGGAATACTGCTACGCCTATAAGTACAAGGGCTGCAAGCATCTGGTTTGCTGATCCGAAGAGTGGCCATACATTTGAATATCCACCCTTGCAGAGAAGATAACCAAAGAACAGTGTTATAACTGTTGCAAAATACTTGTTTGTAAGTATCTTCTGCCATACAGGCATCTTGGATGTATCTGTTGTGTCTCCCATGAATAGCTCCTGGAATGACATACGTCCGATACGTGCAACTGAGTCAAGTGATGTAAGAGCAAGTGCTGATACACACATTGTCATGAATACATTTGCAACTGAGTTTGGAAGTCCGAACTTCTCGAGGAATCCTGCGATACCCTGTGAGAAGATCTGGAAAGGTGTAAGACCCTCTGGAGCCTTGCCGCCAACTGCGACAGCACCAACTACTATAAGTGAGATAACTCCGAGGAGTGTCTCAAGGATCATTGCGCCGTAACCTACGAAAAGCATATCTTTTTCATTTCTTACTGTCTTAGATGATGTTCCTGATGAAACAAGGCTGTGGAAACCGGAAACCGCACCACAGGCGATCGTTACAAACAATGTTGGGAACAGATAACTCTTAGCTCCTGTTGATGATACAACTGTGAAACCATTGAATGCATTCAGGTTCATATCAGGATGTCCTACCAGAACTCCGACAAATGCACCAACTAACATACCGATGAGCATGAATGTTGTCATGTAATCTCTTGGCTGCATGAGTAACCACATTGGAAGAACTGATGCGAGGAAGAGGTAAGCCATGATTACGTAATTCCACTGGTCACCATTTAAGTACCAAGGACATTTCATACCTACTGCAAACATTGCAACGATGAGGACGATGGCTACTATAGCTTTGAGCCACTCCTTCATATTCTTGCATGTCTTCATAACCACACCGAATACCATGGCTACTACTATGAACAACATTGAAACTGTTGCCGCTGCAGCACCATTGAAGTTCTTTGTCACAGCTCCGTCAGCACCTGCTGTGAAACCGTTAAATGTCGATGAAACCATCGATGTAAATGCTGCTATAACAAGAAGTGTGAACAGCCAGCAGAACAGTGAGAAGAATCTTCTTCCTGCCTTGCCTATGTACTTCTCGATGACAAGTCCTATTGACTTACCACCATTTTTAACTGATGCATAAAGTGAACCAAAATCCTGAACTGCACCAAAGAATACGCCTCCGACAAGCAGCCAGAGTAAAACTGGTACCCATCCGAACATGGCTGCGATGATAGGTCCCTGGACAGGGCCGGCACCTGCTATCGATGAAAACTGATGTGCAAATACTGTAAGCTTTGATGATGGTACATAATCCTTGCCATCCTCATTTGCAACTGCTGGTGTCTTTGCATTTGGATCTACACCCCATTTCTTTGCAAGCCATCTTCCATAGCCAAGATAGCCAGCACCTAAAACTACTACTGCGATAAGAACAATTACCAAACTATTCATATCTTTCTCCTTTCTCACGCCTTATGGCGATATCTCATTTTTGCAAAGAGTAAATTAAAAAAGGCTTTCGTCTTTATGCAATCTCATAAAGACGAAAGCCTGTATACTTCCGCGTTACCACTTTATTTGCCATCATAAAAGGATGACCTCTCTGACCTTATCTCGCCTGACCACTACTCACTGTCTATTGAAATAAGCTTCTATGTAACGGTAGAAAACCGGTGACACCTAATGTCTCTGGCATATCATGACCAGGGAATTCAGTGCACTGCTCGCAGAGGATAATCATCAAGGACATACACCGTCTCACACCAACCGGCGGCTCTCTGAAGTATGCAATCTTTGACGACCGTATTCTGTTCTTTGCATTTGCTCTTTGTTCGGTACCTAAACTAGCACTGAAGTATTTTAATGTCAACCCATTTTTGCAAGTAAATAAAAACTCGCATTTTTTTCAAGTGTTTCAGCGATATATGTACGCCCGCTGCATATTTTTTCTTGTGAAAACAAAGTATTTTTATCATCGGCTCTCAAGACGTTCATGCCATCTCTTTCTTTCCTCGTCCGACCGGGATCTGTGCCAGAAGTATTGCGGCAAATATCAGCCCGCATCCTGCAAGCTGTCTTACCCCCATACGTTCTCCAAGGATGATCCAACCGGCAATGACAGAGAATACCGACTCAAGGCTCATGATCATTGAAGCGACAGTGGGATTTAGTCCGTTCTGTCCAACTATCTGAAGTGTATATGCCACGCCACACGACAACACTCCTGCATAGAGTATCGGAATCCACGCACTCAATGTACCGAGAGGCTGCACCCATGCCGCAATTCCAGCCACACTGTGATGCATCTCCGAGAAAAAGGCCGGGAATATGCTGAGAATCCCGCATACCCAAAACTGTATACATGACATTCTGACTCCATCCACAAGCGGTGAGAAATGGTCTATCACAAGTATATGTACTGCAAAAAGCAATGCACATACAAGCACCATAAGATCACTGCTCTGAAATGACAGTGAGCTGCTCATACAAAGCAGATAAAGCCCCACCACAGCTATAACTATTCCAAGCCATATATTCCAGCCACATTTCTTCTTCAAAAACAGACTCAGAATTGGAACCAGCAATATGTAACACGCTGTGAGAAATCCCGCTTTTCCCGCCGGTGTTCCCATATAAAGTCCAAGCTGCTGTGCAGAGCTTGCCAGGAACAGAACAGTTCCACAGCATATACCTCCAATCACAAGTCTCTTTCTATCTGATCTATTACTCGGTTTCCTATCAGATGGTTTTACCCTGTCAATTATAAATATGACCGGTATAAGAACAGCACCGCCAATCAGTGACCTTATTCCGTTGAAAGAGAACGGTCCAACCGCATCTCCTCCCTGTCTCTGCGCAACAAAGGCTACGCCCCATATAAAAGCTGTCAAAACTAGCAGCAGTGAATTCCTTACCTGTCTACTCTTCATCTGTGAAACCTCTCGTTCTTTTTAGTCAGTGCCACAGCATACAACATACAGGCACTCTATTATGTGTTGAGAATTGAACTGAGAAA